>Ga0080064_1001464_pt1 | contig 47414 bp, 44 predicted proteins | sample Subgrocontami54m_FD_69260 | JGI IMG/M metagenome (GOLD analysis project Ga0080064, IMG submission 69260) | Subsurface groundwater microbial communities from S. Glens Falls, New York, USA - GMW46 contaminated, 5.4 m (SPADES assembly) (version 2) ...
GTGCGGGGGGGAGCCGTTCTGCATCCGGGAACCCCGTCAGCCCCGTCATGGCCGTATAATGCATGCCTGCGATGGCCGCGCCAAGACCCGCAGCCGACAGCAGCAGCGGCGGGCGCCCCCCCCGGCCTGACGCGAGCCACAGCGCCAGACCCGAGGCCGCGATGGCGACGGCAACGCTGCCGGCGACAAAAATCGGGTCATGTTTCAAATGCGCGCTGGCGTGCAGCGCCGTCATACCGATGTAGTGCATGCAAACGATGCCGCATCCCATGAACGTAGCTGCGGCGGCGAGCCGGGCTATCGTCAAAGGCCCGGCACTGGCGGCAAAGACCGCCGCGCCGACCACGATGACGCAAGCCAGAAAGGACAGCAGGGTTGGGAAGACGAGATAATCCGCGGGAAAAGGAAGCCGGACGGCCAGGATGCCGACGAAATGCATGGACCAGGTAGCGATGGCGAGCGAAATCGACGCGCCCGCGAGCAGCAAGCGGCGGCGCAGGCCGAAAGCCTCGCCAACCTGCATGGCGAGACTTAAGCCCACATACGCTCCCTGGATCGCTACGATCAGGGAGAGCGCGACAAGCCACGGCTCGTGCGTTACCGGCATCGCCCGAGTGCCTATTTCCAAGCGAGAACCACTATAGCGGCCTTAGCCTGCATTATAGATCAGGACTTTTGCCTCGGCCAGCCATAGCTGCGGGGTGGCAAGTACCCGGCACTCTCTCCGCTGAGTTGCGGTTCAGAAAGAGCGCGCCCATCCGTACCATCAGCGTCGGAATGCCGCGGATGCTATGCCGCACGGCGATACGGGCTGGGCTTTCCTGCCGACTTTGAGAAAGCGGATGTCCAGCGCTCCTGTTAGGTGCCTTGAAGTTCAGCGCAGGTAATGTATTTGTTTTTATCGGGCGCACCATCAGGTGGCCCTGGTTCGCCTCGCCGCGTGCTCCAAAAGTTGCCATCTGGCGCATATCCCCCGCTCACATTTGTCTCCGTGTCCATGCAACGCTGCTCGCCATCCGTTGAGACACAATCAGCCGGGGGGGCGATCCGCCCGACAGGCAAGCGCCGGTATCTCTGGGTTTTTGTCGGCCTAGCGGCGCCTTTGACTTTGTTTGCTTTGCCCGCTTTGGGAGCCACGGATATCGCCCCTTCGCCGGTTGAGCCCCTCTATGCGTTCGGCATTCCGGTCGATTTCATTCTGTTCGGCCTGACCCTGGCGGGTGTCGCGCTTTTCCATCATCACACGCTTCGTGTCGCGCTCGCGGGCCTCGCGGCGATCACGGCCTACAAGCTTACTTTCACCGGTTTCAAGTTCGGCATCGGCTTCACCGGCCTTGCGCTGCACCTGCACCATGAATGGGTGATCCTGGCCAACCTGTTCCTGCTGTTGATGGGCTTCGCGCTGCTATCGCGGCATTTCGAGAAAAGCCGCATCCCGGACGAAATGCCGGCGTTCCTGCCCGACGATTGGAAGGGCGGTTTTGCACTGCTGGTCATTGTCTTCGTCCTGTCCAGCTTCCTGGACAACATCGCAGCGGCGTTGATCGGCGGCACCATAGCCCGCCATGTATTCAAGGGGAAAGTCCATATCGGCTATCTCGCGGCGATTGTGGCTGCTTCCAATGCCGGCGGCGCAGGAAGTGTAGTCGGGGACACGACGACAACCATGATGTGGATCGACGGCGTCAGTCCCCTGACGGTATTCGATGCTTATATCGCCGCTGCGGCCGCTTTTGTGATCTTCGGTATTCCCGCTGCTTTGCAGCAGCACCGCCATTTCCCTATCGTCAAGAACCCTCCCCGCAAGCTGCGTATCGAGTGGACATACGTGGCTATCGTGATGGCGATACTTGTCATCGCTATTGTCGCCAATGTGACCGCGAATCTGAGATTTCCGGCGCTGCTCGATGCCATTCCGGTCATCGGCCTTGCAGTGTGGATTGTAATGCTTGCGATGGCGCCGCTGCGCAGACCCGATTGGGAAATTATGCCGCAGACGTTCAAGGGCACGATCTTCCTTCTGGCCCTCGTGACGGCGGCCTCGATGATGCCGGTCGAAAAGCTGCCGGCTGCCTCATGGCAGACCGCGTTCGGTCTTGGCATCCTTTCGTCCGTATTCGACAACATCCCGCTGACCGCGCTCGCCCTCAAGCAAGGCGGCTATGATTGGGGCTTCCTCGCCTACGCAGTCGGTTTCGGCGGATCGATGGTCTGGTTTGGATCATCGGCCGGCGTTGCTTTGTCGAACATGTACCCTGAGGCCAAGTCGGTCGGGCTATGGCTCCGTCACGGCTGGCCTGTCGCCGTGGCCTATGTCATCGGCTTTTTCGTCATGCTCGCGATCCTCGGCTGGCACCCGGATGCAGGCCATAAGAAGCGCGTGGAGGCGCCGGCATCGGCCATAGCCGCCGTCTTAGATCGGGCGTGATCAACAGAGACGTTGGCACGAGAACCAAGATCCGAGGGACCCCTTCCATGTTGTCGGAAAAGCAGCAGCAGATGGTGGAGCTGTTCGAGAAGCACGTTGGCGCGGAACTCGAAGGCGACCTCGACACCACGATGGCCACAATGAGCGACGCCCCTCATCTCAACCACGTCCCCACCATGGCGGGGGGCGTCGGCCAGAGCGGTGTCCGTGCCTTCTACCGCGATCACTTGGTTGGCAAGTTCTTTCCGCCCGACGTGAAGATGGTGAACGTGTCACGCACGGTCGGGCAGGATCAGGTCGTGGAGGAACTCGTTATCAGTTTCACCCACACGACGGTCATCGACTGGCTGCTGCCGGGCGTGGCGCCGACCGGGAAAGCGGTCGAGATGGCCGTCGCAGTGATCGTCGGCTTCCAGGGCGGCAAGATTTCTCACGAACACATTTACTGGGATCAGGCCGGCGTGCTCGTGCAGATCGGATTGCTCAACCCCGCCGGTCTGCCCGTGACAGGCGCCGAAAGCGCGCGCAAGGTATTGAATCCGAAGTTGCCGCCCCGCGTCTTCTGAGCAGCATGGCGGTGCTGGCGGAGCGAGAGGAACCCGAAACTAACGTTCTCCACTTAGCCAATCGTAATGCTGCGAATTGCAGCGCATCACAGCGTATGCGCAATGGAAGTAACTGCTGCCTTTGGCCAGATCTTCTAACTCGGCAATCGAGGTCCTGAGCGGCATACTGGATCGCGTGGCCCTGCGGTGAGGGCCGCGGAAATCAGTGCACGTCAGTGCTCATAACCTGAAGGTCGCAGGTTAAAATCCTACCCACGCAAAAAATTATTCATACAAAACAAATTGTTACGCGCTTCGCAGTATCCGGATACAAACGGACCATTCGTCATGTCAACACCGTGTCAACAATAAGCGTGGCGCGCTCGCCCCGTGAAAGAAATCCCAGTTCGAACCACCTCGCGCGCGAACAATGCCCGCGCGAGTGTGATGGAATCAGGCTTTGCCTGGCGGCAAGCCGCGAGATGGATTTCGCAGGCCTTGGCGTACACGCCTCCGCCTTGGCCATTGGAGTCGTCTATGTTGTTGAGCGCTTCATCCATCCGCGCGAAGAAATGATCGAGCAGCCACAACACCAACTCCGCCCGACCACTTTCAATCAGACTCGCGATCCGATCGAGGACGCTCTCGACCCTCTGTGCCCAGGCACGCGCCTCGCGATATTCGACGAAGTCGCGCGTTCGGGTGGCCTCCGTGATGGCCTTCTTGAATTGCGCGAAGAGTGTCTTGTCATCGGCGCTGTCCGTTGCCGCTGCGAGTTTCACGTCGGCGCAACAGAGCCATTCCGTTGCTCTGTGGGATTAGAATAGTATATCGTCCGCACCGGTCCAGCGGTCATCTAGAAAATGTCGGGTGAAATGGCGACGATCGCGCTTCAAAAACTCAATCGCGCGCAGCTTGAGCGTCTTGCCGACGGGCTTGCCACCGCGATTGCGGTCTCACTGCCATGGTCCACGTCTGCGACGAGCATCTTGCTGGTCCTCTGGCTGATTGCGCTGATCCCGACGTTACAGTGGTCCGATCTACGGCGCGAATTGACAACGCCAGCTGGCGGCCTGCCGGTGTTGCTGTGGTTGCTCGCGCTGCTTGGCATGCTTTGGTCAGATGTTAGTCTTCCGGAACGTCTTTCGGGCCTCTCCGGCTACCACAAACTGCTGGCGGCCCCATTGTTGCTTGCGCAATTCCGCCGGTCGGAACGCACGCGATGGGTGATCGTCGGCTTTTTTCTGGCGTCCGTCGGTGTCTTGTTGCTCTCGTGGCTGCCGACCATCTTTCCGGGTCTTGCGGGCATTGCCTGGAGGAAGTGGCCGGGCGTTCCCGTGAAGGATTACCTGACGCAGAGTGGTATTTTTCAGCTTTGCGTTTTTGCCCTCGCCTATGTGGCCGTCGATGACTGGCGTCGTAGCCGCCGTGGGCGCGCGTTCATCCTTGCGGGCCTCGCGCTCTTGTTCTTTGGAAACATCATCTATCTCGCGAGCGGTCGTACCGCGCTCGTGCTTATGCCCATATTTATTTTGCTTCTCGGATTTAGGCTGTTCGGCTGGCGCGGTCTCATTGCGGCGTTCGTGGCAGGAACGGTACTGGCCGGAATCGTCTGGAACTCATCCGATTACATGCGTGCGAAGCTGACGAGTCTCATCATCGTCTGGAACTCACCCGATTACATGCGTTCGCAGCTGACGAGCCTCATCAAAGGAGCCAAGCAAGACCCGAGAGATGTGGAGCTGGCCTCGGCCGGATTGCGACTCGAATTCTATCGAGAGTCCATCGCCATCATCATGAAGGCGCCAATCATGGGCCACGGCACGGGAACGATCCCTGCGCGCTTTGAGGACGTCGCTACCGGCGAGACAGGGGTAGCCGGCATCGCCACCAGGAATCCCCATCAGCAAACGTTTGCTGTCGCCATCCAACTTGGCCTAGTCGGCTCCGCGCTGCTGTGGGCGATGTGGATCGCACATCTTCTGTTATTCCGCGGCGCGGGGGTTGTTCCGTGGTTCGGCCTGCTGGTGGTGGTGCAGAACATCCTCGGCTCGCTGTTCAACTCTCATCTGTTCGACTTTACTCAGGGCTGGATCTATGTCTTCGGGGTCGGAGTGTTAGGGGGTGCTGTGTTGCGCGAGGCCTCAGGTCCAAACAGGCTCAATCTTGGGCTCGTGTTCCCGCACAAGGGCGGCGGCAGCTTCAACATCATGCCTTCAGTCAAATCCTCTCAAACTGCAAACGCAGATGCACTAACCTCTCCATCGCCCGGGTACAAAAAAGCAGTCAGTTTGGGTGGTCTGACTTTTCACCTTCAGCAAGGCCTTCGCCATTTTCGGTAGATAGCGCTGCGCGGAGGCCGTCGTATGTTTCAACCGCCGGACGCCATCCGAGTGATTCGAGCTTGGTTGTATCTACGACCAATTCCCTGCCCAACCGGTCCCATAGGTGCGGGCGGTTAATCAGCATGAATGCAATCTGGAAAAGCTTCGGCGGAATGTTTACGAGCCGTGGCCGACGTCCCTGCGCCTTGCGCAGCATCGTGAAGAGTTCACGAATCGTGACCGGTTTGGGGTCGGCGACGAGATATGTTTCGCCTTCAGTTGCTGGATTATTCAGCACGAAAAGAATCGCAGATATGAAGTTGTCGATGCCCAGAATCGATCGCCGGGTGTTGAACCCAGCGAACGGAAGCGGCACCGGCGATGACGCAAACCGAACCACAGACAGGAAGTTTCCTTTTAGATGCGGCCCATAGATAACAACCGGCCGCAATATCGTGAATGGTACACCCGCCGCACGCACGGCCAATTCAGCAGCAAACTTTGAGCGGCCGTAGAGGCCGGTCGGACAGGCTTCGTCCTGTTCCCTGACCATATCCGCCGCCGAAATGCCGGTCTGGGCGCGAACCGTTGAAATATACAGAAAGCGCTCAACACCTGCGCGCGCGGCCGCACGAGAGAGCTCTTGCGTTGCTATCCGGTTGACATGATCGAACAGGTAACGCTTATCTTCATCTTCATCTTCATCTTCATCTTCATCTTCATCTTCATCGACGTGGGCCAAACCCGCTGCGTGAATGACGACGTCTATCCCGCACAGAATTGGTTTCCAATCAATTGGGCTTGTGAAATCTGGCACGATCGCAACATCGACCGCATTGGGAAACGACACAGGCCGGCGCGTCGCCGCCCGGACCGCATAGCCGGCGCGAACCAGCGATCGCACCAACGGCCGTCCGATAAAACCGGAAGCCCCCGTGACTAAGACGCGTTTTGCACCCATTCCTTGCGCCCACCAAGCTCGGCCAAGAACACCAAAACGACGTGCCCCGTAGTGTACTCCACTGGCGTTCTTGGGTAGTGTAGCATCGGATCAAGGCGTCCGCCTATGTGCTTAAACCAATCGTCCGGATACGGTCCATCAAATCCTAGAGGGTCTCATGGATGCGATCTTCATCCAAAGGGCGGAGCTTGACCAAATGTCGAGTGAGAACTCAAATATCTGGGTTCGGCAGGGCTTCGCCCACTTGGCAGGTTTTTCAATCAGATAATTCATCCGACCCAGCCATAGTTTCAAGAACTCATGGCAAGAATTCATGGCGGACAAGAACGAGGTTGCTACCATCGTGCCACACGGAAATATCGATGCGGCGCAGATCGCCATATTAATGTGCACCAAAGACGGCGCGGCATTTCTTGGTCAGCAGTTAAAATCGATCGCGGATCAAACTCACACGAACTGGGTCCTGCTCGTATCCGATGATGGTTCACACGATGAGACTAGAGAAATTCTCAGGCACTTCGCCGAGACCCATCATCAGACTACCACTATCAGAAATGGCCCGGGCAAGGGTGCGTGCGTAAATTTCCTCTCGCTGGCGATTGATCCGACAATCGATGCGGACTACTTCGCTTTCAGCGACCAAGACGATATATGGCACCAAGACAAGCTTCGGCGCGCTCTTACTTGGCTAGTCACTGTTCCCAGCGATGTGCCGGGCCTGTATTGCGGACGTACTGAGCTGATGTCGATTGATGAACGATCGTATGGTTTTTCCCCCCTCTTCACTCGCCCGCCAACATTCCGGAACGCTCTCGTTCAGACCCTGGGGGGAGGCAACACAATGGTTTTCAACCGAGCAGCAAAGAAGATACTGGAGGCTGCGGCCACGGTTGAGGTCGTGCTGCATGATTGGTGGATGTATCAGCTGGTGTCGGCAGCTGACGGCATGGTCCACTACGATCCCCAGCCGGGGCTCAAATATCGCCAACATCCAGATAACCTCTTTGGATCGAATCTAGGCTGGCGTGCGCGTCTCATCCGCCTTCGTATGATGCTGAGCGGGCACTTTCATGATTGGAATGACACGAACATCGCCGCGCTCCGGCGACTGCCTGCTTATTTGATAGCGCCGAGGAATCGAGAAGTTCTGGAGCTCTTCGCGAAAGCAAGGTCCGCTTCCCTTCTGAAGCGTTTGCACTATCTCAGGCAATCCGGCATTTACCGTCAGACTTTGCTCGGCAATCTCGGGCTGCTTGCGGCGGCCATCCTTAAGAGAATTTGAGATATTGGCTCCTCGCCCCATCCGTTGAATTGGTACGCAAGAGAAGATACAAGTAAAAGGATAGATCGGGGGGTTAAGAATGATCTTGGTCACCGGAGGCGCGGGGTTCATCGGCTCGAACCTCGTTCAGTATTTGATTAGGTCAGGAGAGACCGTTCTCAATTTTGACAAGCTTACATATGCAGGAAACCTGCAGAATTTGTCATCTGTCCTGGGGAAGAACCACATTTTTGTCCATGGAGACATCGGAAACCAGGAATTAGTTTCTCATCTATTGGCTCAATACAGGCCCCGCGCAGTCATTAATCTTGCGGCGGAAAGTCATGTCGATCGCTCGATCCACGATTCCGAAAGCTTCATCCAGACCAATATCGTGGGCACCTTTCGTCTGTTGAAGGCGGCGCATGCCTACTGGGCCGATCTACCCAATAACGAGAAAGCGCATTTCCGCTTCTTGCACGTTTCCACGGACGAGGTTTACGGCTCGCTCAACGCGGATGACGCGCCATTCAGCGAGAGTACACCGTATGCGCCCAATAGCCCCTATGCGGCAAGCAAGGCCGCCGCGGACCACTTGGTGCGCTCGTTCCTCCATACCTACGACCTCCCGGTGCTGACGACGAATTGCTCCAACAACTACGGGCCTTACCAGTTTCCCGAGAAGCTGATCCCGCTCGCGATCCACAATGCGTTGGCGGACAAACCGATCCCCGTCTATGGCGATGGGCAAAATATTCGCGACTGGCTGTACGTGTCGGACCACTGCGCCGCAATAGACCGCGTTCTTTCAAGCGGCCGACTTGATGAAACGTACAACATTGGCGCATCTTGTGAAAAGCCGAATATTGAGATCGTGAAGCTGATTTGCGCCATCCTCGATGAGGAGCGCCCCCGCGGTGACGGCAAGCCGTATGCACAGCAAATCGCCTTCGTGAAGGACCGACCGGGGCACGACCGGCGCTACGCGATCGACGCTAGCAAAATCCGCAGCGAGCTCGGCTGGGAGCCGAGCGAGAGTTTCGACACAGGACTCCGCAAGACGGTGCATTGGTATCTAAGCAATCAGGATTGGGTCAGAAATGTCACCACAGGCGCGTACCACGACTGGATTGCAGTCCAATACAGCGAGCATCAGGAAGGCACGCAAGGGTCTCATTCTCGCGGGCGGTTCGGGGACACGGCTCTACCCTCTCACCAAAGTGGTGTCGAAACAGCTCCTGCCGGTCTATGACAAGCCGCTGATCTATTATCCGCTCTGTACCCTGATGCTGGCGGGCATTCGCGACATCCTGATTATTTCAACGCCGGACGACACGCCGCGATTTGCGCGGCTTCTCGGCAGCGGCGCCGATTGGGGTCTCAATCTGCAGTACGCGGTGCAGCCCTCTCCCGACGGGCTGGCACAGGCGTTTATCATCGGCCGCGAATTCATTGGGCAGGATCATTCAGCCCTGATCCTGGGTGACAACATCTTCTACGGGCATGATCTGCCCGCCTATCTCCAGCGCGCCGCCAGGCAGTCCGAGGGCGCAACCGTATTTGCTTATCACGTGAGTGATCCCGAGCGTTACGGCGTGGTGAGTTTCGACGGTCAAAAGCGGGCAATTTCTCTTGAGGAAAAGCCCAAGCAGCCAAAATCAAGCTATGCGGTGACGGGGCTCTATTTTTACGATCCTGAGGTTGTCGAAATTGCTGCCGGGCTTAGACCCTCGGCGCGCGGGGAACTCGAAATCACGGATGTGAATCGGACTTACCTGAAGCGCGGCAAGCTGTCCGTGGAAATTCTCGGGCGCGGGTTTGCCTGGCTAGACATCGGAACGCACGAGTCGCTCGCCGAAGCATCGGGCTTCATTAAGGCAATCGAGCATCGTCAAGGCTTCAAAATCTCCTGCCCCGAGGAGATTGCTTACCGGATGGGCTTCATTGACTCGAAACAGCTCGCGAAGCTGGCAGAACCTCTCACGAAGAACGATTATGGTCGATACCTGCTTCAACTCCTCGAAGAGCCGGGGCTGGCGCGATCATGAAGGTCATACGAACAGCGATTCCCGATGTCTTGATCTTCGAACCACACGTTTTCGGGGACGAACGTGGATTCTTTCTGGAGAGCTGGAACGCGAGAGAGTTTCGCAATGCGGTCGGTCTTGATGTACAATTCGTGCAGGATAACCACTCCCGCTCAAGGCGCGGTGTTCTACGCGGCCTGCACTATCAAATTAGGCAAACCCAGGGGAAACTGGTCCGTGTTGTGAGAGGGTGTGTGTTCGATGTCGCTGTTGACCTCCGAAAATCCTCACCGACTTTCGGCCAGTGGGTCGGTGCCGAACTGAGCGAGAACAATTACCGTCAGTGCTGGACTCCGGCTGGCTTCGCGCACGGTTTTCTCGTGCTCTCGGAGAGCGCGGACTTCCTCTACAAGGCAACGGACTATTATGCGCCGGAACATGAGCACTGCCTGATTTGGAACGATCCTACGGTCGGGATCGAGTGGCCGTTGGAAGAAGAGCCGACTCTCTCAGCCAAGGATAGGACAGGCCTGTTGCTCCGCGACGCGGAGGTCTTCCAATGAGGTTGTTGGTCATGGGCGCCAACGGCCAAGTCGGGTGGGAACTGAGTCGCAGTCTGCTCCCCCTCGGCGAAGTGATTGCGCTTGACCGCTGCCAGTGCGACCTCTCGCGACCAGAACGTTTGCCCGCCCTCATTCGCAGCATAAACCCTGATGTGATCGTGAATGCGGCTGCTTATACGGCTGTTGACAAGGCTGAAGACGAGGAAGCGCTTGCAATGATCGTGAATGGCACGGCTGTGGGTGTCCTGGCGGAGGAGGCCCGCATAGCCGGCGCGTTCCTTGTCCACTATTCGACTGATTATGTTTTCGATGGCACGAAGAAAGCTCCCTACACTGAGGAGGATGCGCCGAATCCTATCAACGCCTATGGCCGCAGTAAGCTTGCGGGCGAGACCGCAGTTCGCCAGGTGGCGGGAGGTGCATACATCATCCTACGGACCAGTTGGGTCTATGCCGCGCGAGGGAATAATTTCGTGCAGACTGTGCTGCGTCTGGCCCGCGAGCGCGAGGAGTTGCGGATCGTTGGGGACCAAGTCGGAGCGCCAACATGGGGACGTAATATTGCTGATGCGACAGCCCTCATTGTCCGAACGATTTGCCGCGAACGAACAGAGGGCCAATTTGAGTCCGGGCTTTTCAACTTGACTGCGTCGGGAGATACCAGCTGGTATGGCTTTGCCGAAACCATCCTGGAGCAGGCATCCGAGCACCTTGGCTCTCGAAATGAGGGTCCCAAGCTTCAATCTATTTCAAGTGTAGAGTACCCTCTTGCGGCAGCCAGACCAAGAAACTCTCGCTTGACAAGCGAGCGGTTGCTTACACGTTTCGGCATTGTTCTTCCCAATTGGCAGCGAGCGCTGGCGCTCTGCATGCAGGATATTGTGACTTTTCTGGAGCACCGATGAATCCACACCGGAACCAGATGAACATGGCTGCGGACATTTATAAGCGGCGCCGCTGCTGCCGGAACACCCTCAAGATTAGGCGACTCCAGGCATATGCTGCTCCCCGCCGCAAGTCGCCGGACAATACGCGACCAATTGCGACTGCAACGCCACCCCACGCGATAGATAAAGGACGCGGTAGCTTAATTATTGGTGCGACCCAAAACCAGAATAGAGCCCGCCGCTTGAACCGCTTGGCAAACCTTTCATATGTCATGCTTAGATCACCTGTTTGACCCAGGCGTTGGCGCAACAAATAATAAGGATAGTAACCTAGCAGCATGTGAGATTCGAACTCGCGCACACTAGCGATAGGCAGACCTTCCTCTGTGTACTGGTCAAGAATTCGTCCAAGCTCTTCAACAAAGACCTTGGAGAAATCATATCCGCCGGAGTTATTGCGCTTGCAAGCGACTGCGTATTGGGTAGAATATAAGTGTTCTCTCGCGCGCAGGGCAGCCTTGATGACAAGATGCACCTGGACGAGATTTCCGCCGCAGAATTGCCGTGCGTCCACACCCTCAAGCAAGCTCTTGTCAACCACGCATGCAGAAATCAGGGTGATGTAAGGTCCGATGGCGACAAGAAATGCTCCGGCGTCTTTGAATATTTTGTCTTGCCCGCTGCCACCAGGATACTCGGCCTCAAAATCATCTGAATAGCCGTAGGGCTGCAGGCAGACGACCCCGAACCTGCCCTGCTCCAGGTGACGAACAAGCGATTCAAGCGCGCCGGGTACCAGCACATCGTCGTCACTAAGTATCAACACATATCGGCCCATCGCGAGGTTGAATGACTGCGCGATATTGGCGTCTGAGCCAGTGTTTTGCGTGTTGCGGACCGATCGTACGCGGAGCCCACGCGCAATGGCAGCGTCGACGATTTCAGGAGTTTCGTCGGAGCTGCCATTGTCGGAGACGATGACCTCGACACTGCCTGGCGCGACGGTCGACAGTGCAGTGCGGAGCTGTTCCAGCGTCAACGCAAGATAGGACGCGCGGTTGTAGGTGGGGATGGCGATGGAGAGGAGTGGCGCGGTCACGGCGCTCTCCAGGCGCGATTGCAGCGGCGAAAGAGCAGTAGTGAAAGCGGAAGGACAATCATGAGCTGGACGGCCAGCATGACCGCGACGATTCCCTCGGCACCCGCCATACGCGCGGCCGGTAGCTCCAGCAGCAGGGTCGCCGCAGCGCCGGCGACGGCGACCCAGAGGAGCGGTTCCTGCCGATAGGAGCGGAGCTGGGCGGCCAGCGCTCCGTGGACGTGGCCGAGAAAGAGTGCGAGGAGCAGTCCGCTGAAGGGAACGATGGGCAGGACGCGGGTGCCATAGGCGGTGCTGGAGAGAATTGCGGCCAGGCCGATCGCGGCGACGGCAGCAGTGACGAAAAGGGCGCAGGAAAGCGCGAAGTCCCCGCGGAAGAGGCCATCGAGCTCGCTCCAGTCGCGGCGGGCCACAGCCTTGGCCGTGGCCGGCACGTGCCGCGCAATGAAGGACTGCGCGAGAAGCCCGATCATATTGCCGATGGTCATCGAGAGACCCATCTGCCCGGCCGCCGCCGCGCCCTGCGTCGAAAAAAGCACGAGGGTGTGGATCTGCGTCAGGAGGTAACCGCTGAGCCAGCTAAGGCCGAGGCGCCATTGCAGGGGCCAGATTTCGGTCTTCCAATCGATGAGCCGTGGGTTGACCCTGAGGGCGGAGACCACGCCGGGACGGCGGGAGAAGATCCAGATCGCACCACAGGCGAGCGCGGCGAGTGGCGTCATCACGGTTGCCCAGAGTCCGCCGCCCGATAGGAGCACGCTCCAGGTCGCGAGACTGCCGATGACGGCCTGGGTCAGTCGAACCCCTGCGACGGCCGCAACCTCTCCGCTGCCCTCGACCACGGAAAGGAGCGGAATGACCAGCAGCGAGAGCGCGACCGCGAGCGAGAGCGCGACCCAGGCCGACTGCCAGCCAGGAAATTGGGCGGCAAACGCGGCGAAGAAGAGCCAGCCCGCAGGCAGCACAAAGAGAAGGAAGGCGAGCGCGAGCATGGCATAATAGCGCGCGCCGAAGGCGATGAGGGCCGACAACCGACCAGCGTTTTCGTAGTGGCCGTCCGCGGTCCAGCGCAGCGAAACCGAGCTGTGTGCTGCAGTCTGCACGAGAACCAGCGACAGCCCAAGATCGAACAGCGTGTACAGCGCGGCAAAGCTCAGGAAACTATAGTACCATCCCTGTGCCTCGAGGCTCAGCACATGGGTGACGATAACGATGGTGACAAGCCCCGCCGCGCCTTGCCAGAGCCTTTGCCCGAAGATCAGCAGAAGATCGGCCCTTAGTTGTAATATTCTCCGCAAGGCGGCATACTTGATAGTCACGCGATCATTTTGCGCATCTGGATGAAGACGAAACCCAGCGCAAATCCTGCCAGCGCTCCGAGAGCGCCGGTATGCAGGGGCGATGAAAGGATTGGACGCATCAGAGCCGGGCCGACGACGATATAGGTGTGTTGGAGGTAGGGTTTCCTCCCGAGCAGTTCGATCTGATCGAGCCTCTCTGTGGTGTCAATCGCTTGGCTGCGCGTCTGCCCCCTCGCTATGAGCAGCAACGAGTATAGGGCCGGATCGGTGGCAAGTTTAGACGCGTTGGCGGTCTGGTTCGCAAGCTGAGCCTCAAGTTCCCCCAATGCGGCGATTTGTGATCGATACCTCTCTCTTTTGGCATTCACCAGAGCCAGAATCGGAGAAAGTATTGCTTCGTGTTGATCGATAAGTTCCTCCATTGTTGCCTTAGCCCGCGCAATTGCTTGCTCTTTGGTTTCACCTCGCACTCTGATCTCGATTTGCGAGTCGTCACGGAGGGCGCGTACTCGCAAATCTCCATCACCGCCGTATTGGGTTGCCAGCAGCGACTGCGCTGCGGCTTCGTCCCCGAGCCTTTTGGCGACACGTGAGACGAAATCGCCGGCCCTTACACGTTCGACCAATACGCTCGACCCTTCCAAGAAGAGACCGGAGACACTTCCTCCGCTGTTGCCAACTCCTCCGCTGTTGCCAACTCCTCCGCTGTTGCCAACTCTTATGATTCCGACGGCTTCATTTCCGCCAAAAACAAGTCCAAAGGCGAGGGCGCCCAAGATCGCCCCGAGTACTGTGGCGATCGCCAGCAGAGCCAAATTCCACCGCAATGACTTTCGGATCATACTCTGAACGGGCGCACTCATTGGGCGGCGACTTTCTGTGTTGAAGGGTGTTGCAGGAATGGCAGCGGAATCCGGGCAAGCGCCTCCAGGCTCAGCGTACCCAGTAGACACAGATTGAGTACCGGCCGCAAGATCGTGCCGAGTCCCAGCTGATACTCGATCGGCATTATCGCGTTCGATAAATACACATTCTGCGTCCCTAGCGGTTCGCTGCTGAGAACAAGAAGATCGAGGGGCAGCAGAATCGGGACCAGCAGGGCTAAATGCACCCATCGCGCCCGAAATGTCATCAGCACGGGAACCAACAGCGGATAAACAAGCATTGAATACCCCCCCACCCAAACCCCAAGGTTGGATATCAGAATAAGCAGAATCGCCAAGACTTGCGCCTGGGTTAGACGACGACCAGCCAGAGCGAGGCTAACGAGCGCAAAGGCGATAGCGGCATAATTGATCAGCGTTACGCTCAAGCTCACAACAGACAGGTCCAAGCCGATCGCTCCCAAGCGGGCGCCATCCCGGACGGCAACGGCAAGTACGTAGGAAAATGCTGAGACGCTAGAGGGCAAAGCAAGGACTTCACGACCGGAAAACACTGCGTCGCTCTGCGAAAAGCTGAGCAAATTTAGCAGGAAATAGAGGAAATTCGGGTCGAGCAGGAGTCCGCTCAGAACGAATATTGCCCCCGCCAGGGAAGCGATGATTATCGCATCAGACCAGCGTCCAGCAACAATCGGCGCGAGCATGAGAATCGCAAAATACGGCTTAATGTTGATCAGCAAGGCGATCACGGCGAGACGCCTCCAACCGTCGCTCGCTAGGGCAATCGCAACAAAGATCAAACAAAGAACGATCAGGTTTCCACGTTCTATGCCGAATAGCATGGGCGCCGAGAGAGCAAAAAAGGTATAGAAAAGAGTTTTGTGCGTACCCGAATAGTCGTCCCAGAGTCGCGTAGTCATCGTCCAGGCCGGCACCACCAAATACATTGCGACAATGAAGTATTGCAGCTCGGGTGAATAGGCGCGAATGGCAAAGGCGTCCGCAAATTGCACTTTGCCTATGAAGAGCCAACGGAGCGCCTCCATGAACAGGAAGTTTATTGGCGGATAGATGGAGCCCCAATCGGTGTAGCGTCCCGGATGGTCGGCCCAGTACATTACATGGAAGAAGTCCATGAAGGTGTCGGACTTGTCGTAGACGAATGGCGCCGGCAGGTAGCCATGGTCCCCGAAATAGACCGCGTAGTAAACCAGGGCCAGGACTTGCAGCGTGCATAGGCCGAGCAAAGGACGGGTCATGTTTGGCGCGGGCGCGGACCTGAGACTCAAAAGTTGACCCTCTCCTGCTCGACGACGGTCGGCCGCTTCTGCACATATGTGTGAATCGAGCTGACATACTCGCCCAGTATGCCGACGAAGAGGAACTGCATGCCGAAGAAGAAGAAGAGGCCGATCACCAGCGGGGCAATGCCGATTGGATAGGAATACCAGAAGACGAATTTGAGGATCGTGAAAACGATCGCCGCGAGAACGCTGGCCGCGCCCATAGTGAAACCCGCAAAGGTAGCGATGCGGATCGGCAGCTTGGAATGGCTGACGATGCCCAGCATGGCGATGTCATAAAGCGTATAGAGGTTGTTCTTGGAAATGCCGCGCGAGCGCCTCGGCTGATTGAACGGGATCTGCTTAACCTCGTAACCCAATTCGGAGATGAGGCCGCGCAGATAGGGGTAAGGGTCGTCTATCTTGCGGACTTGGTCGAGAACTTCCTTGTCGTACAGGCCAAAGCCAGTGGAATCGTTGACTACTGTGATTTCTGAGATGCGATCAAGCAGCCGGTAATAGGCCCTTCGCAGAGCCTGCACGACCCGCGAGCCCTGACTAACTGGCTTGACCGCCAGAACGAGCTTATAGCCCTCTTCCCAGTGCTTGATGAACTCGGGGATGAGCTCAGGCGGATCCTGGAGGTCCGAGGCAAGATAGATCGTTGCCGAGCCGCGCGACTGGATGATGCCGTAATAGGGCGAGCGGATGTGGCCGAAATTGCGGGTGTTGACGATGATCTTGACGGTCGGATCGGCTGCGGCGAGCAACTTCAACTTCTCGACGGTGCGGTCGGTCGAGTGGTTGTCGATGAAGATCAGCTCGAAGTCGTAGTCGAGCCCGGCAATGGCGGCCTTGATACGCACATAGAGCTCATCGACATTGTCCTGCTCGTTGTAGCAGGGCGTCACGATGCTGATGAGGGCGCGTTCGGATGGCGTCGCACTGGGCGCCGGGACAAGGGATTGGATCTCAGCCATTTGAAGCCGCCTTAGGTGTGGCGATGGTGATCATGTTGCCGAGCTTCAGTCCGACAGTCACGCCGCCAAAGGAGGGTACGTTTTTGACCTTCCAACCCAAGGCCCAGAGCAAATGGCGCAGCAGGAACTGCACCGGAAAGACATTGACCGTCTTGCGCAATTCCAAGACCTCAAAGCCCGCAATGTCCAAAAGGCGACGCATCGAGCGCGGATTGTAGATTTCCGGATGCTGGAGGCAAAAGGCGGGCCAGCGTTTGCCAAAAAGCCGCCTCAGCATCGAGGACTCGTCATGAGTGACGATCACGAGACAGGCGCTTGGAGAGAGCTTTTGACGCAACTCGCGCAAGGTTGCGACCGGATCGAGCAAGTGATCGAGCACGTGGACCATGACAGCTGCGCCGGCTGCTCCCTCCGGAACCGCCGAAAACCCGAACATGTCATGAATGATCTCGTGCGGCTTGCCCTGCATCGCAGCGGTAAGGGCAGGTCCAACATCGCGATTGGGCTCGAACAGCCAGTAGCGGTCGAAACTTCCTTCCCGCACGCAGTTCTCTGTGAAGAGCCCAACGTCGGGACCGATCTCGATATAGCCGCCTGTGAGCGCAGAATGAGCCTTGAGGACGTCGAAATAGCCCTTCTGCGTCTTGCGCAGAGCTTCGACCGGAACAAGGTCCATGTTGGACGGCATCTGCGCGTAGAGCTCTTCAAGCTGCGATGGCGTGAAGAAAATCGGCGCGTAAAGCAGACCGCAGTTCGAACAGCGTTTATAAGAAAAGAACACCTTTTCCTTGAAGAAGCCATTCCAGATGGGCACCAGCTCGGGATAGCGCGTAACCTCCGCGGCGGGTTCGGAAGAGGTGTCGCGCTTGGCAGCGCTCGCCGGCGCGCCGCACGCCGGACAATTGCGCGACAGGAAAGGAGTTTGTGCGTTCACGGATCGAGACCCCTCCTCGACTGGAAGGTGATGCGGCTGTGCCAGAAATAGCTCGTGATGATGACCACCGTCGCGAACAGCAGCTGTGCCCAGACCGGGGGAATGCGAGCGAACTCCACCATGATTGGCAGGGCGATCAGGTTCACGACGAAGTAGCCAATGTGGAACGTGACGAATTTGCCTAATTCGCTGACGTATCGGCCGCGTGTCCTGAAGACCAGCAACTTGTTGGTGAGGAACGAGAATGTGACGCTCACGATCTGCGCGATCGTCAGCACGACCAGGTAGTGCAGAGACAGCGGAGCGAAGAGCCATGTCAGCACCGAAAATACCGCTAGCCCGAAAAGCGTGTTAAGCCCTCCCGCAAAGAGAAAGCGAAGCTTTGTCTCGTGAATGCGCATCAGGTCGGTCACGCCCGGTCGCGGAGTCGTGTCGGCCACGTTCATTGATCCTCGATAAGCTCGATGATCATGTTCTCCTTGAGCTCCTCGCGGCTGAGGAACGGGGACAGGTCTTCCAGCGCGGGCGAGGTGATGCGCCCGTCCGGATGTTGCTTTGCGCCCAGCTTGGGCGCAAAGACTTGGTTTTCGTCGATCATGACCTCGCAGACTGCGGGCTCGTTGATCTCGAGGGTCTGGCGGATCGCGCCTTCCAGATCGTCGTGGCGCGAGGCGCGCACGAAGGGGAAGCCAAAGGCTTTCATCACAGGCTCGAAATTGGGGAAACTGACGCCGCTTTTGGGGCCGCCACCCACTTCCACGCCGAAGAAGTTGCGATGCGTCTGGAAGATCGAGACATAACCATTGTTGTTGAGAATGAATATCTTGACCGGCAGATTGCCACCAACGATGGTCTGCAATTCCTGCAGGTTCATCATGATCGAGCCGTCGCCGGCAAGGCAGACGATGCGCTGCCCGCCCGATCCCTTGTTGGCGCCGATCGCGGCAGGTAGGTCATAGCCCATGGTGGCGCAGCCAGAATTGGTCCAGAGCCGTTGGCCTGGCTTGAGATAGGCCGCCTGGAAACTCGTGACGCAGGCGCTGCCATTGCCCGTCACGACGATCTCACCTTCATCGAGTTGCTCGAAGAGCTTTTCCATGAAGCAGTAGGGATTGACGGGTTGGTTGTTCCAGTATTCCGGTTTGACGATGGGGAAACGCCGCTGCCGTTCCTTGCACCAGGCAAGCCAATCCTGCTGCGCCTTGGTCGGTCCCGCATAAGACGCGCTTGCCGTGTCGGCCAGGAGGGGCAAGAGATCGGTAAGGCTTGCGAGGATCGGCATGTCCGGGGTGACGGTGGGCTTTTTGAGCTCGTTCTTGTCGATATCGACCCAGATCTTGTAGGCCGCACGGGCAAAAGTCTTCCAATTGTAGCTCACCTGACGAATGTTGAGCCGGCTACCGAGGACCAGCAACACATCGGCGTTCTGAACAGTGAAATTGCCGGCACGATCGCCCACCGTGCCGGGCCGGCCGGTATAGAGTGGATGATCGTTCCAGATCACGTCGTGGGCGTTCCAGCCCGTCACCACGGGAATGCCGAGCTTATCGACCAAGCGGATAAAGGCTTCATGCTGGCCGCTCAGCCGTACGCCGCCGCCGGCAAAGACCACGGGCCGCTCGGCTTGAGTGAGCTTTTCCAGAATATCTGCGGCAGCCTTGTGAAGGTCGGTCCGGGTCCAAGGTTCATCGAGTTCGGCCGGGTCAAAACCCTGCAGTTCGTCTGGCTCGATTTGGGCAGCCTGAACGTCAAGCGGAATGTCGAGCCAGCAGGGTCCGGGGCGACCGGACGTAGCCAGATAGATCGCCTTTTCGAGGTGGTAGCGGATCGTCTTCGGATCGGTCACCATATGGACGTATTTGGTGATCGGCCGGACCAGTTCCTCGATGTCGAGCTCCTGGTCGCCATATTGGCGAAGCGGCAGCCCGGTGTAGCGGACGGTGGTTTCGATCTTCACCTGGCCCGAGAGCACCAGCATTCCGATGGAATCGACAAAGGCACCGTAAACACCGGTGATGGCGTTGGTGCCGCCGGGTCCGGAGGTCACGTTGACGACTGGCAGGCGGTTGGTCAGCCGGTAATAGGCCTCCGCGCCGATGGCGCAGGCCTGCTCATGATGGTTGAAGACGCATTCGATATCCTTGTGGGCACCGATGGAGTGGTTGAGGTGCATCGCACCACCCCCCGTCACCATGAAGGCGTGTCGGACACCGTGGCTCGCCAGAAACTCGGCAACCCAGTTCGACAGCTTCATCCTGGTCATTTCTTCCATCCATTCCACAACGCCGTGCGGCGTATGGTTTCATCGAGCAAAACCGACTTGATATAGGCTTAATTCCTGCCCCGCAAGGCTGGTATCGGGCACGTAGCGCCCGGGACGGGGCAAACCCGACGCGCTGCTGCATCACTCCGATCGCGGCAGCCAATACACCAGCGAGCAGTTCCAGCGGCTGATGGCCGATCACGGTGTCGTCTGCTCGATGAGCCGTTCTGGCAACGTCTGGGACAATGCGGCGATGGAGAGCTTCTTCTCCTCACTGAAGACCGAGCGCACAGCGCGCAAAACGTATCGGACGCGTGACGAAGCCAAGGCTGACGTGTTCGATTACATCGAACGCTTCTACAATGTTAAACGCAGACACTCGACAATCGGTTATATGAGCCCCATGGAGTTCGAGATGCAGGCCGGATTAGCTTAAGCGGGTGTCAACCAAACCGGGTGCAGGCCAAACCGGCAGCAGCCCAGATCGCTTTTCAGGGCTTCTCGGAGATGCTTCGGCTTTGACCTTCGTATTGCGGATCATCACTAGTAAGGCTAAAATAATTTTCTTGTAGCAGAAGAATGAGTTGGTTGATGAAAGTAGTTATTCTCGCCGGCGGCCTAGGAACGAGGATTTCCGAGGAGTCCTCTCTCAAACCGAAGCCGATGATCGAGATCGGCGGAAGGCCTATTCTCTGGCACATCATGAAGATCTACCTCGCGCACGGTTACCGCGATTTCGTGATCTGCTGCGGTTACAAGGGTTACGTCATCAAGGAGTATTTTGCCAACTATTCGCTGCACATGTCCGATGTCACAATCGACATGGACAAAAACTCGATTGAAGTGCATCGCAAGAATGTTGAATCGTGGCGCGTGACGTTAGTTGATACTGGGGAGGTCACCCAGACTGGCGGAAGACTGAAGCGAGTTTCCGACTACATCGGCGATGATTTCTGCATGACGTATGGCGATGGAGTTGGGTCCATCAATATTACTGAGCTGATCAAGTTTCATAAGCAACACGGCAAACTTGCCACCATGACCGCCACGCAGCAGCCGGGACGATTTGGTGCGCTCCAGCTCGAAGGAAATTCAGTTACGTCGTTTTTGGAAAAGCCCACGGGAGATGGCGGCTGGATTAACGGCGGCTTTTTTGTGTTGTCACCGAAAATATTAGAGTTGATCGAAGGTGACGAGACGATCTGGGAACGAATCCCACTCGAAACTCTGGCCCGAACGAGACAGCTGGAGGCTTACTTCCATCCGGGGTTCTGGCAACCGATGGATACGCTGCGTGACAAAAATCATCTGGAAGAGTTCTGGCAATCGGGGAAAGCGCCGTGGAAGGTCTGGCCATGATGTCCCTGGATTTCTGGCGGGGCAAACGGGTTTTCCTTACAGGCCATACGGGTTTCAAAGGTAGCTGGCTCTCGCTTTGGCTACAGGATCTCGGTGCCGAACTCACTGGTTTCGCTCTCGCGCCGCCGACCAACCCCAACTTGTTCGAAGTCGCGAAAGTCGCACCCGGCATGCGATCGATCATCGGCGATATTCGCGATTTGGCTGCCCTGACCATGGCCATGCAACAGGCGCGGCCGGAAGTCGTCATCCATATGGCGGCGCAGCCATTGGTGCGCTTGTCCTACGATGAACCGATTGAAACCTATTCCACCAACGTAATGGGGCTGGTGAATTTATTCGAGGCGGTGCGCAAATCGCCTGGTGTCAGGGCAATTGTTAACGTCACAAGTGACAAATGCTATGAAAATAAGGAGTGGGTCTGGGGTTATCGCGAAAGCGACCCGATGGGCGGCCACGATCCTTACAGCAGCAGCAAGGGTTGCGCAGAGTTGGTGACTGCCGCTTATCGGGCTTCTTTCTTCAGTCCTGACAAATATAGCGACCATGGAGTTGCAGTTGGCAGCGCGCGCGCAGGGAACGTCATCGGGGGAGGCGACTGGGCATTGGACCGTCTCATTCCGGATATTATGCGGGCAATCGAGGCTGGCGAACCGGTTCGCATCCGTAGTCCGCATTCGATCCGTCCGTGGCAGCATGTGCTTGAACCGTTGAGGGGCTATCTAATGCTCGCCGAAAAGCTTTATTGTAATGCACATGAATTTGCGGAAGGCTGGAACTTCGGCCCCGTGGATACAGATACCAAGCCGGTCCAGTGGATTGTGGAGCGGCTTACGGCGCTTTGGGGCGAAGGAGCTTCCTGGCGGGTTGACACCGGCAGTGCCTTGAGCCAAGAAGCCCATTTTCTCAAGCTGGATTCCTCGAAAGCTCGAACCGGTCTTGACTGGACATCGATTTGGAACCTTGAGCTTGCATTGGTCAAGATTTTCGATTGGCATCAGGCCGCGTTCCACGGCGAAGATATGCGGAAAAAGACCTTAATGCAGATCAGCGAGTATCAAAATTGCGTAACGCAAGGAGGCTGGTATGAATAAATGCGAAAGAGAAATGTTTGAAATTCTGAAGAAGCTGCGCCAAGAGTATGGCGCCGTATCGGTGAAGGCAGAGTTCGAGGCTGAAGGTACGCGGGTCGACGAGCTGTTGAGGTTGATTGACCTCGCACGTCGGGCCAACCTCAAGGTTGGTCTAAAGATTGGCGGCTGCGAAGCGGTTCGAGATCTCATTGAGAGCAAGCAATTTGGCGTTGAGTATATCATCGCGCCGATGGTGGAGACGCCATATGCTCTGAAGAAGTTCATTGAGGCGAAAAACAAGGTTTATTCTCCCGATCAGAAGCAAGATACGAGCTTCCTTTTCAATCTCGAAACAATCACCGCATTCAATCATCTCGACGAGATGGTTAAAGTTGCGAAGGCGGATGGCGGCGTTCAGGGCATTGTTTTTGGACGTGTTGACTTTGCTGGATCCAATGGACTTGACCGCGCCAATATCGACAGCGACACCATCACGAAATATGTGCTCACTACAGCCAAGGCGGCCAAAGCTAGCAATCTTGAATTGGTCGTCGGTGGTGCCGTGGCGATCAGCTCGATAGCTGAGCTAAAAAAAATCCGCGATGTCTATCTGACGCGGTTCGAGACTCGGAAGGTTATCTTTGGTGCTGACGCGCTCACCAATCCAAAAATGGCCGACGGTCTCAAACAAACTGTGTATTTTGAACTGCTGTGGCTAAAAAATAAGCGCGATCACTATACCGATATTCAGGGTGAAGACGCATCGCGCATCGCCATGCTCGACAAGCGTTGGGAGGAAATAAAGAGCGAATAGGGTTCAATATCGCAGATATGATATGACCTCCTCGTCCAATTTTTCGGTGGCGATTTTTGGGGCTACGGGCTCGATTGGCCGAGCCATTTGTCAGTGGTTTCTTTCCCGCGGCGACGATGTCGTGGCAATCAGCCGGTCGCAGGCGGCCTCCGACGACCTGTCACGGGGAATGCAATGGCTAGCTTGGGATACCGGAGATCCGGTCCAGGCCTTCGATGCGCTCAAGCAGCATCAGCTTAATGCGGTCGTGTGGGCTCAAGGCGTAAATTATAACGACGATATCCGTTCGTTCGACGCTGAGGAGCATCATAGAATATATTCCGCAAATGTTGTGTACGTGCTCGCCAGCTTGCAGGCCTTGTTGCGTTGCGAGCTACTCGCGCCCGCTGCACGCCTTTGCGTTATCAGTTCGATCTGGCAGAATATCGCTAGACAAAACAAGATGTCCTATTCGATCACCAAATCCGCGTTGCAAGGCTTGGTGCAATCCCTTTCAATCGATCTGGGACCTTTAGGCTATTTGGTCAACGCCGTTCTCCCAGGCGCGCTAGATACGCCGATGACGCGCGCAAATCTTACTGCCGATCAGATAAAGCGACTGGAAACAATGACCCCGCTTGGGACGTTGCCCGTGCTTGATGATGTATGCAATCTCGTGGGATTTTTATGCTCTAAAGCCAACACTGGCATTACCGGCCAGTTCATAGCCGCGGATAGAGGCTTCTCTTATGCAAAAATCCTTTGAGGTTTCTGCTTCGACCGGAAGCTATAATGTCATTGTTGGTAGGCATTTGCTCCAGCAAGTCATGAACGAGCATCCTGACGCATTCTTCATCATTGATGAACTCCTGAAATCGCGCTTGCCGGCCGCCATTTCCAAGAAAATTGTGGTGGAGGCTGTAGAGGCCAACAAGTCTCTCGAAACTATCCCAGGTATCATTCAACAATTACGCAAATTGGGGGCAGACCGCTCAAGTCATCTAGTAGCTATCGGCGGTGGTATCATCCAGGACATTGCAACATTCGCTGCCTCGATTTACATGCGTGGAATACCTTGGACATACATGCCCACCACCCTGCTCAGCATGGTGGACTCGTGTATCGGCGGCAAATCCTCGATCAACACGCTGGGCTACAAGAATCTTGTCGGCAACTTCTATCCTCCGGGCAAAGTGCTGGTTGACACATCGTTTGTCGATACCCTCGACGCCGAAATGATTGTTGGCGGCTTATTCGAAGCGGCAAAGATTTGTTACGCCCGCGGATATCCAAAATTTCTTGAATATCTTGCAGCCGATCCAGGGGTGCCGATGTCGGCAGACCGCGCGCAACGCATAATCATGCATTCATTGCAGACCAAGGTATGGTTTATCGAGACGGATGAGTTTGATCAGAAGGAACGGTTGTTGCTGAATTTCGGACACACGTTTGGTCACGCTATCGAAGCCGGAACGGAATTTGGAGTCTCCCACGGCATAGGGGTGGGATTAGGCATGCTCGCCGCCGTTAAATATGCAAGGCAGAACAATAGATTGGCACAGACAGGGTCCGATCGTACTGATCATCTCGTCCAGCATATCAAAACCCTGCTCGGCGGCGGTTCGAACAATGTCGTGCAGAACCCGCCAGTGATCGACCTAGCTCTGGTCATGGACAAATTCGATCATGACAAGAAACATCGATCCGATTCTTTCCGTATCATAGTCCCGCAGGGAGATGGCGCGCTCGAACTGATCTCTGAGCCGAAAAATGATAAAGTGCGAAATGACGTTGTTACGGCATACGAGCGCGCGCTTCAGGACGTTGGGTGGCCTTTTACTAAACGACAACGGGCAGCATTCGCGTTGTGAGTCGAATGAATTTATCAACTTCGACGGCCGCCTCATCTCCATGGTCGATCGAGAACGATCTTGATTTTGTATTGACTGCCGTCGGCGACAACTGGTCGAAACTGCAACAAGCCAGAATATTCATTACGGGAGGAACCGGCTTTATCGGCTGCTGGCTTCTTGAAAGTCTGCGTCATGCCGACCAACGGCTTGGGCTTGGCCTGCAAGTAACGGTGCTGACCCGTGCCCCCGCGGCGTTCAACCGGAAGGTTCCGCATCTTGCCGATTATTCCGGCTTTCATTTTGTTGCCGGTGACGTGCGCAACTTCGATGCTCCGGACGGGGAGTTTTCACATCTCATCCACGCGGCCACAGACGCGAGCGCCGATCTCAATGAAAACAATCCGCGTCAGATGTTCGAGACGGTAGTGGGAGGAACGCGTCGCGTTCTCGATTTTGCCGTCGAGAAATCGATTGACCGGGTCCTGTTCATGAGCTCGGGCGCGGTCTATGGTCAGCAGCCGTGGGAAATGGAACATGTCGCCGAAGACTGGATCGGCTCCCCTGACTGCACCAATCCAAAAAACGCCTATGCCGAGGGTAAGAGAGCGGCGGAGATGCTATGCGGCATCTATCAAAAGCAGTTTGGCGTTAAAATTGCGATAGCCCGTATTTTCGCCTTGCTCGGACCCTACCTTTCCCTCGACATTCATTTTGCGGCCGGCAATTTCATTTTGAATGCCATGCAGGGAAAGCCGGTCATTGTTCAAAGCAATGGCCTGCCCTGCCGTTCCTACCTTTACGCGTCAGACTTGACGGTATGGCTGTTACACATGCTGATCCGCGCGCAGCCCGGCAAACCCTACAATGTGGGTTCGGATGAAAGCGTATCGATCCGGGATTTGGCGGAACGCACCGCCCGTCTGCTGGGCAAGGGGGAGGTCCAAATCCTTGGCGCCCCGGATACCGGCTGGAATCCAGGCCGCTATGTCCCTAGCACCAGCCTCGCCGCCCGAGACCTGGGACTGTACAAAACCGTCTCGCTGGACGAGGCAATCCGTCGAACGGCCCTTTGGTATCGGTGGAAGAAATGACCATAATGAAGCTGTTGGACTGGGTGGCGCAAAAAGTCGTCGAACACGGCGTCAGGCATGTATTTATGGTCACCGGCGGGGGTGCCATGCACCTCAACCATTCTTTCGGCACTCATAAGCAGCTCGAATGCGTATTCAACCACCATGAGCAAGCGTGCGCGATTGGCGCGGAAGCCTATTACCGGCTGACGAACGTCCTTCCGATCGTGAATGTCACCTCAGGCCCTGGCGGTACCAACGCCATCACCGGTGTATATGGCGCCTGGGTTGACTCGATCGGTATGCTTGTCGTGTCCGGACAGGTGAAATGGGAAACAACCGTCCGGAGTACATCCCGGCCGCTGCGCCATGAACCTGATGCTGATCAACGTATCGACACGCAAGCTCAGGCGCGCTGTACGGCTTCCTGAGGGCGATCTACCGGCCATCGCCGGCGACGGCACCTCGAAATCGGCGGCGTCGCGCCGGTTCGTGGCGCTATCTGCCGAGCGGCTTGCCGAGTGGATGACGTCGGATCTGTCGAAGCTGGACTTGCTGGTAATCCAGATCGACGGCCTGCATATCGGCGACGACCTGGTGCTGGTCGCCGCTCTCGGCATCGACGGGGACGGCAACAAGCATCCACTCGGCCTGATCGAAGGGGCGACCGAGAATGCGGCCGTCGTGCAGGCGCTCGTCGACAATCTGATCGAGCGCGGGCTCGACCCGAAGGTCTGCCGGCTGTTCATCATTGATGGCGCCAAGGCGCTGAGTAAAGTCATCCGCTCGACCTTCGGCCGCCATACGCCGATCCAGCGCTGTCAGATTCACAAAGCCCGCAACGTGATCGAACGGTTGCCCAAACCGCTGCACGCGTCGGTACGCCGGGCGCTCCGGCAGGCCTGGGAGCTCGACGACGCCGAGAAGGCCGAGCGGCTGTTGCGCAATCTCGCCCGCAGGCTTGAGCAGGAAGCGCCTGGCGTCGCCGCCAGCATTCTCGAAGGCCTCGACGAGATGCTGACCGTCAACCGCCTCGGCCTGCCGGCCACGCTCAGGCGCTCACTCGCCTGCACCAACGCAATCGAGAACATGATGAGGACCGTACGCCGCGTCTGTCGCAACGTGAAGCGATGGCGAAACGCAAGCATGGCACTGCGCTGGACCGCTGCCGGCATGATGGAGGCAGCCAAAGGCTTCCGTCGCCTGAAAGCGTACAAGCACTTGCCAGCACTCAGAGCAGCGCTGACTGCCCATCAGGCCAGCCATACGACCAGAAATAAGCTTGAGGAAAATCTACAAGCAGCATAACTTCATCAACCGGCAACGCTCGCCAAGCCGAGTTCAACAAAGTAAGGGACATTCCCGGGTGGAAAATCCTTCGGCAATTGTCGCCATTAGCAACTGGTGGACGCAATGTAGAGGATCGCGTCCACCACCGCTCGCATGTTTGTTTCGCGCGGACGCCCGAGGGCCGAAGGAGGCGGCAAAAGCGGCTCCATCACAAACCACTCGGCATCCATCGCATCGCTTTCATATCGCAAACCCTCGCGCCTATACTGGCGCCGAGTGATTTTGGTCCAGGCCATCGTGCTCTCCTTCGAATCGATCCAATCCGAAGGAATCACAACTGGCTGAAATCACTCAGCTTCTTTTTCGGTCAGACACTCAGACAACCGGGGGCAGCTCTGACGCAACAGATGCATGAGTCAAATCGACAAGAGCCAAGCCTCGGGACGGGGCGATGCTGAATCCTGAAGCGAGAGGAAGGCCATCCACGCCGCCTGTAAGCTCGGGGCGACATCTTCTGTCGCGCCTTCTGCAAAAATTACTCAAAGACAATTCGCTCTTACTTTGCTTTCTGAGTTTGATGGGTACGGGCCTCATTTGGGTCAACCATGACTCCATTGTCAGCGCTTGGCGCCTCTGGGGTCTGCCCCTGTCCGTGCGTGAGATTCACCACTTCGACCGAACAACCCTACCGATCCTACTGGGAAGTCTTGAACAGGACTCCGCGCTCCCGGAGAACCTGTATATCCAGGTCCGCCTGGACTTTCGTGCCGATCGCACGGTCGGCTATCCAAATCTCTTTCAAACGGACAGCGTCAATTCCGGGATCCGCGCCGAAGTCTCCGGCGAGACTCTCGCGGTTATCGTGGGCAACGCGAACAATCCCGGTAAGCCCGGCGTCCTGGTGCTGTCGAGTGACCTAAAGGTTGCGACGTGGTACACGCTCGAGCTTGTCGCGCTGAACAACACTGTCGTCGAGGCCAGCTTGGCCGGTGCGTCCCGCCAAAAGCTCTCCGGCGATCTCATTCAGTTTCGCAGTAATGACGTTCGGGTTGGCGAAGGCTTCAACCCGGACCGGCGCTTCACCGGCGAGATTCGGAACACGGTCATCTCCGCCGGCATCGGGAGGAGCGCATATTTTGGCGAGTTGGCCTTTTTGGCCATGGTCGTCGTGGCGGCGCTTGGCTTCGTTGCTCTGCTCATCATGTCGATCAAAACCCTTTGGAGCAACGCCCCTTGGAACGTAAAGCGGCGTGCTCTGAGAGACGCCTTTACAAGATGGGACGCACTCGCAAAGAAAAGCGATCTTGTCGTCGTTGGCGGCATTCTGAGCTTGGCACTCGCCGGGGCCTACTTCGTAGCTTGGGGCTTTTTCCAAGGAGTGAGCTTGGCCGTGAGACCCACGCTGTTACCCGGGTTCGAACCGGAAATGGGAGCTCACCTCTTTAAATCGGAGGGCATTTTTTATGTACTGATCGAGCTCGCTCTTGTGAGTGTAGTCGCGGCCTCATGGCTTGTCAGTGTCCTGCGGATCAAAATACCGCGCGTCTCGCCCCCTGTATGGCTCCCTGTGGCACTCTCGCTGATCGCGCTCGCAGCCATGTCCAAAGCGCCGCATATGGGGGACAAGCTTCTGTGCGGATTTGCCGTCTGGCTGTTCGCAACAGCGGCTGCGAGCGGCCATGCGGGTCTGCGACGGTTGCTGTTGGTGCCCGGTGCGGCGTCGGCGTATTTTTTCCGACATTTGAGTCACGAAGCTCGAGCTGCGTGGTTACGGATTCCGCTGTTGGGTCGTGTTCGAGATGCCAGCGCGCCACCAACAAAAACTTCGAAATGGGCGCGATTAGGCCGCGCTGGTGGTGCCGCCTGTCTTCTTGCGGTGGCCGCGAGTCTCGCGATCACACCACTGCTCAAGGCGTGGTTCCCCGTCAGTCTGCCCAATGATTATTATGAGCTCGCCGATAAATTTCGGATCGCTCCGAACATTTTTCTAGATCGTGAGGAGATGCTGCAGTGCCTGCAACAGGCCGCCGCTGCGTCTGAAACCGCGCGCAATCCCGCAGACCCGAGTTGGGCGTGCCCCGCGCCGAAAGCGGCCGTACAGCGCCTTTTTCCGTCCGCGCTCTTGCCTATGGCGGCGACAAGCGGTTGGCAAGGAGAGACCGGGCGAATTCTCTACCATCATTCCTACATTTTCGTGCCCGCGGTTCACTTTCTCGCCTATGGGTTCGACGGAGCGCTTCCGTATCTCTATGGCTACGGCAATACACTCTTTCATGCGGCGCTCATGTCCGCCGCCGGGCGGTCCCACGCTCTCGACTTATTTCAAGACTTATCCCTTGGCCGCGCTGTTCGGGCTCATGGTGATTGCGCTGGTCGTCGGGTACGGCGCGCGCAGCACCTTCGCAGGGTTCACGGGCTTCTTTCTAGGATTGGCCGTTGCCTACACGATTGATTTTACCGCAATCGTGCTCGCACCAAGTTTTAGTCCTCTGCGTTATGTCGGACTCGCGGTCCAGCTTGCCTCGATTTTCTTCGTGTTTCGCGGCTCCGCGCGCCGGCGCGGCGTTGCGATCCTATTGACGATAGCGGCCTCGTTTTTCTGGAACACCGAGTTCGCGGTGTTGGGCAGCTTTGGCCAGGGTCTGGCGCTCCTTTCTCCGCGGCTATCTCTTTCGCACTTTGAGCGATTCTTATTTCTGGGCGTTGCTATCGTGATCGCGGCCGCCTTCGTCCTAGGTCACGGCGTGTCGCCGGATATCACCAGCACGGTTCAGCTCGGGTTTCTGAACATCGGTGTCCCCCTCATGACCGTCACGGCGGCTCTAATCTTCTTTCGCAATGTACTGATCGGACAAACCGCTTTCGCATGGGCGGCTTTTCAATTTCCCGATGGGGAACGCGACGCGCGGCTCTGTCTCTTGTTCGCCGTGGCCCTGGTACTGATTAAATATCTTTACAATCCGTCGCCTCCACATTTGTCTTTTGTGGGCATCTTGTTGGTGCCCATGGCGCTCGTCTTTTTCCCGTGGAACAAGACCGCTCGTTCATCTGCAAGTGCGCAGGGTCTACGCTGGATTGGGCGCGCCGTAGTCACGAGCTTTGCTTTGGGATTTTGCCTTTGGGCGGGACAACTCTATCTTCAGATGGGCGCGAAGTTTCGAACCCTGTTTGTCGACGATTTCTCGGCCAAGAGTTGGACGCATCTGGGCGAGACGATTGGGATGATCGCGCCCGAAGGCCCCATTGCGGAGCGTGTCGCAGCAATCCGGGCGGAAATCAAGCCGGGAGAGAAAATCCTCATGCTGTCGCCCTTTGATCATCTCTTGTCATTCTATATCAATCCCCGGGCATTTTGCGGTCATTTCGACGTGCTCACCAACGTAGCGACCAGCGCCCAGGTCCAATCGCTGCTGTCCTGCGCGCAACGATCTCCGAATGTCCTGATCGTGTATGATAGCGCCCTCGAGCGGCCTTGCCCAGACCTCGAGAGCTCCGTTCTGCATACGGCGACGCGGTGTCCCAAGAAGCTGATCATCAAGCGGAATATGCAGATGCTGATGGAACGCTTGAGACCGTCGGTAACGGTGGTCGGCACCAGCAGCGACCTGACTTTCTACCGCCCGCAAACAACAGGTCCAAATCCGCCCGCGCAGACGACCCCACCTCGGGCGCCCGCGGCGTCATCCTCAGGCTTCTAACCGCATGCCCCAGCTGCGGCCCATGCTCGGATTTTTGCGGCCATCCGGGTGCATCGCAAGCGCGCTCCTCCTTATTTGTCTGATTGTCATTAGCCCAAGGGCCGACGCGCTCTTGGAAAAGACGCTCAGCCGGGTGTCCGTGTCACATCCCGAAGAGATTGATGTCCGGGTGCCCGGCTCCGCGCTCACCAAGGCCGTCGCATTCGATACAGCGGTTGCACAAGCCGAAGCCTTCAGAATCGAGCTCTCGGGTCTCGCGACGAGCGACTACTACGCGAATTTTTTTCAAACATCGGATGGGCCCCGCGCCCTCCGGCTCGAGCTTCAACATCCGAATAAGCTCTATCTTGCTCTCGGTGCCAGGGCCTTTGTCAAGGTCAGCGACAGCTTCAGCCTCGGCGATTGGCATAGGATCATCATCAGTGGACAGAAGAACAAGACCATTGACCTGAGCCTGGATGACGCGCGGGTTTATTCATCCGGCCCCTCGGCGGAGTCGCGCTTCGATATCTCGTTCGACAAAATCGTTGTGGGCAGTGGCTTTGCCCGGCAGAGGGGCTTGCAGGGCGCCGTATCAGACTTTTCTCTTTCGGTGGCTTACGCGAATCCATTTGCGGCGCGCGCCATTGCTCACGCGCTTCTGGCTTTCTTTGTGGCCGTAAGCGCAAGTCTGTTGGCCTGTCGGATTGTCTCGGTACAGACGGAGCAACACAATTTCGAAAGCGCCGCCCGCGAGGCCCTGTCGCTCCGACTGGAAGCGACAGCCCTGTGCGCGGTCTCCGCGCTCTTGCTCATCGGCCTTTGGCTCACCGGTCCCGCGCTAGCGTTTAACAAGTGGGCTGTGTGGTTGGCGCTTGCGCTGTGTTTTCCGGGAACCGTGCTTGCTGTCTGGATGACAAGGGCGCGCTTACGTGGCGACCGGGCGATAGAGCTTGCCGCCCTTAGCCTGGCGGGCGCATGTCTTTTGAGCGTCCTTGTCCCTCACGTCACCAGACTGGCCGGCGAGCCGGAGCATCTAGAATTCGCGTTCGGGGTGACGCTTCTTGCTGTGGTGACCACGCAGTGCATGAGACGACGGCGCGGGCAATCCTGGCCTCGAAGGCTCTGGGAATGGCTTCTGCTGTTTTGCGTGAGCGCGTTTACGATTGCCGTCTTGTTGGCCACACCAAATTGGCAACGCCTGAAGGATCTTTTCGTCGCAGGACCTGTCACGGCATTGCTCGGTCTGTCGCTCGTGCTGACGGTTGGCGGCCTGTGTGTTCGCGACATCGTCCGGGTGACACGTCCGCGCGCGGTTGTATCGGCGTTCCGACGGCCCCTGGTGCCGTATTGTCTTCAGGCGCTTCCGTATCTGATCTTGGCGATGTTCTCGTTTCGTGGCGACGGGCTCAGTGTTGAGGGCTCGGTGTTTCATTGGTCCTACTTTGTCCTTCCGATCCAGGCTGTACGCGAGGGGGGGGGTGGTTGCTTTGGTCCGCCCCTTCGCAATACGGTTTTCTAAGCATTCTTCTGCCCGCGCTGTTGCCGATCAAATCGGCCTGGAACGCCTTTTATGTCTTTCAGGCTATCGCTTTGTTTGGCGCAGCCGCCCTGTTCTACCGCACGCTCAATCGTTGCCTTGGCATGTCGAGCGTTCTCGCGCTTGTTCTCGTGATTGCGTCATTCTTCCTGGCGGACCCCGCTCTGATTGGTCCGTCTTCCTTTCCGTCGTCTAGCGCCATGCGCTTTGTGTGGTGCTATGCATTGCTGGCGATCGGCGCCGCGAGGTTCCTGGGCGAGCGGCCCTCCATGCGGTCTTTTGTTCGGAGGGCCACTCTTCCCTGGGTGCTCGGCGTCCTCTGGTCCGCGGAGAGCGCGCTCTATGTCACGGCCACGCTGTTCACGCCGGTGGCGGTGCATGGCTTGATCGTGCTGATGTCTGGCACGAATTTGAAACGCGTGTTGAGCGATACTGCCGCGCTCGTCCTTTATCCCCTGGTGTGGCTCGGTGCGGTGCTCGTGGTGATAGCGCTTGTCTATGCGATCGGCCTCGGCCATCTCCCGGACATCAGCATGTATTTCCAATATGCAGTCGCCTATGCGGCGGGCTTCGGTGCCTTGCCGCTGGTGAGGGACGGTCCGATCTGGGTCTTCGCGCTTATTCTGATCGCGGGTGTCATTAGTCTAGCTCTTGGGCTCAAGCGCACGTTCACGATCGAGGGGCCGGCGGGCGCGGCAATTGTTGCCATGGGCTGCATCTGGTCCGTCACCAGCTATTATGTGGGGCGCGCCGTCCCGACCAATGTGATAGCGCTGCTTCCGGTGTTGTGCTTCGCGTTGGCAATCATCGTGCGCTCTGGCGTGAGAATGGGCGCGGTGAGTCGCCTTCAAACGGCTGTCTCCATTCCGTTTTTCGGCTTGGTGTTCGCGTCGGCTTTTTGGCAGCCCGACCTGCCGGCAGTGCTGGCGCGGCTGAGACCCTATCCGCAGGATCAGGTCGCGGTTCTGCCCCAGGCCGATGCCGAGCTCGAACAGCTCCTGTCGACGGCGGGTGTGTCACCTCGAAGCCACGTGACCTATTACGGCTACGCCGCCTCCATGCCAACGACTGGTGGAGCGCGCCCGGAATCCTTTGAGCGCACTTGGATAAACGGCCCACCCCAGCTCTTGGAGGAGCCGATCAGCGCGGAGCGGCGTGCGCTGGTCTTCGGACGGTTCGCGGAGCGCCGACATGAGGGTGGTTATTTTGTTCAGAAGCGCGGCGAAGCCGAGGATCGCGTGGAAGACTGGCTCCGTCTGATAGAGACTTCATATCGGGTCCGGGCGACTTTTAGCAGCGACCACTACCGCGTCATTCTTTTCGAGCCGGACGCGCAAAGACACTGATCGTCAGACCGTCAAGATCCGTGACGGTGTCGACGTGTTGGAGCGCATCAGCGCGCACTAGCTCATTGATCGTGTCCACCAAGCCTCTTTGGTTGGATGGTCGGCCACCGCGGAACAGGCGTTCGTGCGCGGTGTAGACCTCGTCGGGCAGGCGCGCGACGAGAAGCACCCGCGGCGGTTCGCTCGCGAGCTTCGTCTTGAGGGTTTCGGCCTCCTCGTCGCTCATGAAATCGAACCAGCTCACCACCGCGCCCGCGAAGGGGGGGCGATCGGCGAGAAGGTAGAAGATCGGCAGATGAGGAAACACATAGATCGCCTCTCCAGGCCCGGCGCGCGCGCGGATATCGCTAACGAGGAGTTGAATCTTGTCGTATTTTCGAGGCTCGACGCAGAGCCCGCGCAGTAAGCCTGCGGCCTTGGCGCAGGTGCGTTTGCGGACATCCGTACTCACGACGGACCACCAATAATAGGGAGTTTCGAACTTTTTCTCGATCAAATAGCCGGAGAGGGAGAGTGACAGCGTGACCGGAACGAGGGTGGGCAGCACGTACGGGAGGGACCACTGCATCAACGCGGCGAGCACTACCGCGAGGCCAAGAAAGGCGCTGATCTCCGAGAATCCGGCGGAGGTTCCATTGCCGATGGTGAGGCCGACGCCGATCGCGAATATGACAAGAAAGCGGGTGCGACCGAGGGTCGGCTTGAGGAACAAACCGAAAAGGCAAACCAGAAACCCGATGAGATACACATGGATGGAGAGAAGAATGACGCTGTTGTAGATAATGGCGATGTTGTCGCGCCGTGAAAGGCAGAACCCGCAGTGGTCCACATAGATATAAACGATCAAGCCACAAAGGCTTGCAATGGCGAGCCCGCACAGTACGGGTGCCGAGCACTCCAAGGGCCAACCACGCGGACCCGCCCGCCCGCAAATGGTCGCTAGAAGAGATTCTGGCGACGCGATCTTGCGTTGGGCAAGCGCAACGACCAGACGATAGACCACAATCGGTCCGGCAATGGCCGCTCCAATCGTCAGCAGACGCTGCGCGAGCAATTTCGCGAACAACGGATATTGTCCGCCGAAAAAACCATGAACCCAGCCTAAAAAGACAGCGCTCTGTCCGCCCTTTGCGGCGATTGCCGCAAACACGACTTGGTCGAAAAACGCTCCGAGCGCGCCTCGGCTGGCAAGCCAAAGGAGAACGAGCGCGGTGGGCCCACAGCCTCCAATTGCAAACCAGGCCAGATGACGAAGCCCGTGCCGCATAGGGGTAACTCGTAACGCGATGATACCGAAGGTGAGGCCGGCGCACAGCGCAGTCAGTCCACCATTCGATTGCTTGATCAGCACCGCAAGTCCCAGAAAGAAGCCCGCAGCGCCGGCGAGACGCTGAAGATCGCGCTCGGGGGTACCTGCAAACGTGCCATCGACGAAGCGAACCAGGAGCGCGCTGCCAATCAAAATGTAGAGGGTGAGAAACTGAGTAAAATCGTAGCCGATAAAGGCATTTCCGGACTGGTAATAGATGATCGCCGTCGCAGCCGAAAACGCCGCAACCCAGCGGTTGAAGGGACCACGCAGGACTTCATAAAGGGCTATCCCAATCCCGCATGTGACCAGGATGCCCAAACCCCTTAATATGAGTATGTTTTCGCCAAACAGCGCCTGAATCAACGCGATCTGAAGGGGATAGAGCGGGGGAATGAGCAGGTTGAAGTCGCGATGTGGAATCGCGCCGTGACGGATGAGGTGTCCGTAAGTTGAGAACCAACCCTCTGTGATCGGAAAAAAGGCTGTGAAGGTGAGCAGCTGATAGATCAGCAGAGGCAGGCTGGTCGCCAGCCAGCCCCCCATCATCGGGCTGATTCGCCCCAAGCGCCGCAACTGATCCCGCAAGACACCCAGCCGCGCCAGCGCAGGGCAACGCCAATGCGACCACGGCAATGGATGTGTCACAGCGTGAGTCTCCGGATCAGGCCTTTTGCGGGAGCAAATCAGGGGGCCTGTGATCCCATCGAGAAAACGCATCAGGTGCGGCAGTCAAGACTAATCAGTATATAACTAAATGCCATGGCGCCGCACGTGAAGGGGTTGCGCTTGTGCGCCGGGGATAGGGAAGTGGTATCGCGCAAACTGTCCCATAAATGCCTTCTTGGGACAGTAAAGGATCCACCCCCTATGAAAACACTGGCTAAAAAAGCAAAACGCAGAGCGCGCCCAACTCTTCTAAATGGGACAGTACCCCTGCGACGGGCGCGTAATCGGGATGCGCGGCCGCGCTAATACTTGACCACAAAGGAGGTCGATCGCCTCATCGCTGCCGCAAGGGAAGGCTGTCCGAATCGCAGCGTTCAGCCCGGATGGCAAGTGGGGGGACGACGTCCGACCACAAGACAGCTCGTCTGTGGGATGCAAGAGGTGGAAAGGAGATCGCAGTCTTGAGGGACCATAGTGATACCGTAGATGCGGCAGCCCTCAGTTTGTGAACCAGCGGCTGGTCAAAGTTCCGCGCCGATTGACACCGAGCAGGAGGGCATGCTGCGCGAACGGCTGCGCTTCCTGGCTCGGGCCTCGGAGCGGATTGAGTGGCCTTGAGTTCGGACGTCTCCCGGAGCGCATCGCGCTCGCGCAAAATTCCGACGCGTATTGTAATACGATTGCTGGTCGCCTTAATTCAATGCGGACTCGATCGACCTGATCGTTGCGTTCTTGGATCACCACTCCCAAATGAATTTCACTTTTTCCATTCTCGACACAGTCAGCATTCAATCGCCGCAGGCAAGCGCGAACGAGGACGCTGTCGGCTTTAGCCGCTCGGCCGCATGGGCCATTGATGGTGCGACCGGAGTGACCGACACGGCTCCGCTGACGCCAGGTCCTACGGATGCCGCGTGGCTGGCCGGCAACCTCAATAGCAAACTTCGTGCTGCATTCGACAAACCGAACGCCGACCCGCTCGCGGTGCTGGCCGGGCTGCAAGCCGACATCGAGCGTGAGTTCCGCGGCCTGCATTCCGCGGCCGAGGTGCGTAGTTCGGAGCAGCCGACCGCCGCGCTCGCGCTCGCAGCGCTCGCAGGGCCCGACCTCAACTTTTTTGGCATAGGTGATTGCCGCATTCTTTGCGAGCACCGCCATGGACAGGTGATCGAGTTTAACCCGTCCGAGATGGGCCCTGGTGAGAAACTCATGCTGCAAGAACGGCAACGCCTACTGGCGATGAGCCCCCACGAAGACCCGTGGCCACGGCTCAAGCCGTTCATTCAAAGCTTGCGCGACCGAGTCAACACTCCCGGCGGATATTCCATCGTACACCCGTCGCGTCCTTGGGTTTTTCGCCTGCGCCACCAGACGATTGCTGCCAAGGACGTCCGCCACGTCCTGATTGTCAGCGACGGCTTGTACCGTCTCGTGGATCCCTTCGGCAGGTTCAATCCCGAGGGCTTCTTGCGGGCCGTTCTCGGTGGCGGCCTGCCGCCTCTTTGCCAGGAGCTTCGCTCGATTGAAAAAGCCGACGCATCCTCCACCCGGTTTCCTCGGGTGAAGGCAACGGACGACGCCAGCGCCATCTTGGCACGGATAGTCGCAACCTGATGACCTTGAATTGCATGCGGGGCCGGTGCGGCAAGTCACCCGGCCATCCCGGATGGCTGCACGTCAGAGGTGGCGATAGACGTCCTCGAGGCGAATGATGTCGTCTTCGCCGAGATAGCTCTCGGTCGGCCCCTCAATGAGTTCGAGGGGGATCTTGCCATGATTGGCGAGGCGATGCACGGTGCCGATGGGGATGTAAACTGACTCGTTCTCGTGCACATGGCGCGTCTCGGTTCCCATCGTGACCTCGGCGGTTCCGCGCACCACGACCCAGTGCGCGGCGCGATGTAGGTGCCTCTGCAGCGATAGCGTGCCGCCCGGCCGCACCATAATGCGCTTGACCGCCGGGTGATCAATGCCATCTTCCCTGCGAATCGGCATCCCCTGGCGCGATCTGCCGAACGAGTATGGCCCCTACACCACAGCTTACAACCGATACAATCGCTGGTCCCGACGCGGCATCTGGCGACGCATTTTCGAAGGGGCATCGAGCAAATCGCGCAACAAGCTGCATCTGATGGACAGCACCATGATCAAAATTCACCGTGCCGCAGCGGGCGCAAAGGGGAAAGCGAAGCAGGCGATTAGCGTCTCACGGGGCGGCCGCACTTCAAAAATCCATGCACTGATTGACGCAAGAGGCCGGCCTCTGCGCATTATCATTACTGGCGGTCAAGTCCATGACAGCAAGGTTGCCAGCGATCTCATCGACTATGTCCGCGCCCCGCTGTCCGCGCCCCGCTGTCCGCGCCCCGCTGTCCGCGCCCCGCTGTCCGCGCCCCACTCGCTGTCGTCGCCAACAAAGTCTATGATAGCCGAGTCATCCGCCAAGCCATCCTCGACGAAGCCGCTCTGAGGGGGGTGGTCCGTGCATTTTGTCCCCACTTGGCCGTCCTGAGTCTGCGGTACTAAAGGAACAGGAAAGCGATCAAAGTCATCAAGACATGTCGGTGCAGACCGCTCCAGGAACGTCCCTCGAAGTGATCGAGACCGAGTTCCTCCTTGATCTGTTAGTAAGCCTGTTCGCATGCCCAGCGAGCTTTGATGGTTGCGGCCAGGGTCTTTAGGTCCGCATCTGCAGGCAGATTGGCGAGATAATATTTCTGTTCGCCCGATGCGCGGCGCTCACCGACCAGCCAGACTTCTTCGCTGGGCAGATGTTGGTAGGAGCGTGTTCCGGCGCGTGCCGCAGCTCCATCGGCGATACAAACTCGCTTGGCGGCGAACCGAGCTTTGAGTGCCCTTTTCGTTCCCCGCCGCCACGTGATGAGCCGCCATGTTTCACCTGCGAGGATATCCTCGGCCGCGATGGGTGCGCTATCGGAAACAGCTTTTTTTGTGGGCGTCACGATGCCTTCGGCTAGGTGAGCGCGACGTCGACCGGATAGATCCTCTGCGTGCGCAGAATGCCCAAACGACACCAGGGTCTGGCAGTTCGCCTGCTTGCCGAGCGCGCCTGCATATTGCAGTGCTACGCCGACCGAGTGTATTGCCCTTCTTCGGCAATGCCGCTCCGTCAACCACCAGCACGGCATCGCATCCTTGCCGCCGACGAGCCGATCCGCCTGCATCAGCAGCTCAGCTTCGACCGGCCCAGGATCCCAAACACCGGCCGCTACGGAATGATGGAGTTGATCGTCATCAGCCGGCGCCAATCGTGCCGCCATCGGCTGAACGCTCTTGCGCCCACCAGGACCGACGAGCCCCGCAACATAAAGCGGACACATCCGGAGACGCGCTTTATGACTGGGCTCCTCCCCGGAAGTACGGGGGCTCTACTCATCGCCGGACGAAACAAAGGCTCAGGTCACCATCAGGCTGGATAGAAAACTCCCACCGCCAAGCGGTCAATCATGCTCGGCACACCAAAAAACGCCCGCCCTCCTCGCGAAGAGCGGCGCCCAGCCTTGGGGGGAGGCTCCAGAAGATCGCGGTGACAACGTGGCGCAATCATGCTGCGCCCGCCGTTCACCAAAAGGTTTCGGACAGTGGTGTTTCGAGCGGCGGCTGCAGGCGCGAGCGTCAGGGATGCCTTGCGGTCGATGCCTGCTCAAGCCGATCGACGCGCCGTTCGATCGCGTTGAGCCTCTCGTCCTGGCGGGCTGTCAGCACCACGACATTGGCGAGCTGTTGCAGCGTGCTCTCGATCTTGGCGACGCGCTGGTCGACATTATGCAGCTCGGCTTTCATACCGTAGTAAGCAGCAGATCCCGCGAAGATGAAGGTGACAACGGTCAGGATGTGGCCGTAGTTGATCGTCGGATCGAACCGAGGCTTCGGCTGCCTGTTCGTGAACAATTCATCGCTCATCGGTGGCTCACTCAATGGTGGGTTTGGTTTTTCGATCGCGCGAAGGGCTCGGCTACTTGCTCTTCAGCTTATCGATCATGGCGACGCGCTTGTTCTTTTCGAGTGGACGCAGCGCGAAATACGAACCAACGACTCCCAGTTCCAGCCAATCGAGCGGATTCGGCAGCGCATGGACCGTGCCGATGAACCCGTACGACGACAACACGACCCCACCGATGTGGAAGGCGAACATGTAGGCGAACGTCGGGCGGACATAGCGGGTGACCCACCAGCCCATTTCGGCGGTGATGATCAGCGCCTGCATCCGCAGGCCTTCCTGGTAGAAGTCGTAGGCCTTCAGCGCGATCTCCTTGTCGCCCTGCGCCGCCGCCTCGAACTGACGTGCGACGGTATCGGCCTTCGCCTTGGCATTCGCGGCCCAGGCCTCGGCCAGCGACTTGAAGCTCGAACCGTTGGCGAAGTTCAGAAGGCCGAGGCCGAGTTTTGCGAGGATGGACCACATCGCGCTATTCTTTCCCGTCGAGCGGCTCGCTCGTAACGCGCCGCAGGCATTCGAACAGCAGGCCAGTGCCGATCATCACCAGCGGGTAAAGGCGCTGGTATTCGGGCGGAACGAACGACTGCCAGTCGAGGCTGCTCGATACGAGTATCGGCGCCACGAAATCATGCAGCCCAATCAGCGTGCCGGCGATCCAATAGAGCCGCGCGGAGAGGATCGTGCGCGACTTGGCCCACAGCTTCGCCTCAATCAGCTCGATCCAGTCGTAATGCGGCTTGAATACCGGATGCTGTCTCAGCCAACCACGAAGCCAGAATGCGTAAACGACGGCCACGGCCGCCATGATGGCGAACGCCAGGATGATCTTCATGACACGGGTTCCAGATGTTAAGATGAGGGTGTGAGCGCCGGCGGCCTCAGGCCGCGGCGAGCTCGGGGACGAATGGCGTCTCGGGGATCGCCGCTTCCTGGCGATGGTGGTGCCAGCGGTTGAGGGCGTAGATCGACCCGCCGACGATCACGACGACGCCACAGCCGATCGCGGCGGTCTCCCACGGATGTGCAACAACCCAGTCCCAGAAACCGCCGCCGGCGGCGACCGGCCCGCCGGCGCTGGTTCCAACGATCAGCTTTTTGGCAGCTGTGGGTGGCGGCACGGCGCCTTTACCTGAGACGGGTGCCGCATCGGGAGTCCTCGGACTTGATCCGGGGATCGCCGGCGACGGCACTTTCTCGGTTGCCATCCGCAGGCTCACCGATCTGACGCCGGCGACGCGCGCGCCCCATCCCTTGCCGAAGACCGGCCAGGTCTTCAGTCGCTTGAGGAAGGCAAGGCGCTCATCATTGAGTGCGACGACGAGTGCCTTGGGATCACGCTTGGCGACGGCCCGAAGGACCTCGTCGGTCACCACGTGCGTATTGTCCGGCAATCCGACGACACGACGCAGCACCTTGCCTGAGCGACCGATGCCGGAGTTCACGCCGTAGTCGAACACGGAGTAGTCGAGGCCGGCGGGGAGATCGTCGCACCGTTGGGCATTCCAGTACTTGGCGCGATAGATCGCCTTCGCCTGGTCGACCGACATTGCGCGCACGTCGGCAGCCGTGGCGTCCGGCTTCACATACTTGCGGAAGTCATAGATCGTGATGCCGTAGTTGGTTGGCCCACCCGGGTCGGACGGATGATTAGTGTAGCCGCCCTCGTGGACGAGCAGGCGACGCAAGGACTCGTCGTAGGTCGAAGTCGCCATGGGCACCTCCGGAAATGCGAAGGCCGCCCGGAGGCGGCCTTGCGTCGGTTGCTGATCGGGTTCAGTCGCGTGGCGTGCGCCGGCCGCCTCCACGAATGTGAAAGCCGCCCTTGGGCACCGCTCAGTCGGGAACGTGCGAGATAGGAGCCTGACGCCTCGCTCGCTCAGGCAATCCTGGCCCCGTAGAAATTGTTCGTATTGGCCGCGACATAGCCGTCGTTCGTCACGAACTGAATCCGCGCGTCGACCGTGTCGCTGGCATTGAGTTTCAGGACGGCACTCGTGTCCAGATATGTACCGAGATCGACGACGGTCTTCGTGATCACCTCGGACTGCGTGACGATTGATCCATTGAGGTAGAGGGCGAGATCCACCTCGGTCGGCAGCGTGGCGTTCTTCTTGAACACGAAGTGTGCCCCGAGGAGATAGTATCCGGCGACGGGCGCCACGAAATTGCTGTTGGCGCCGCTGAAGGCGTTCTGGTCGTTGTGGTTCGCGCTATTGAATCCGATCTTCGCCCAGGCGCCGGCCGCATGATAATCATCGAAGTTCACATAGCCCGAGAACTTGGCTCCCTGCGTGTGGTCGATCTTGCCGCTGCTCTTGTCGATCGTGAGCGCCGTGTAGAAGGCGGATGCATCCGGCGTCACCTTGACGGTGAAGTCGTCATCGCCCAGGAGTCCGAACATCGCCCGGGCGCTGAAGTTGTCCTGGAAGACGAAGGCTGCGTCCTTGCCGGCGGCGCTCTTGTTGACGGTGAGGCGCATATCGCCGGAGACGTCCTTGTTGAACAGGACGCCGTCGGCATTGATCGCGAGCCAGTTGTTCGCATCCGGCGAACAATTGATACCGATGTGGCCGGTCGTCTTGTCGATGACGATCGAGGTCTTGAACGACGACCCGTCCGCCGAGACCTTGATCGTGAAGTTGTCGTCGCCGAGGAGCCCAAACAGTGCACGGGTGCTGAACGCATCCTGGAGGGTAAAGCCTGCGTCCTTCGCCGCGGCGCTCTTGTTGAGCGTGACGCGCATGTTCCCGGTGCCTGGCGTCACGTCGTCGTGGCTGAACAGCGCGCCATCAGCCTTCACCGCGAGGCGATTCGTCGTGTCGGCCGTGGTGAGGATGCCGAGCCGGCCGAGATTTTGGATTGCCGCAACCGCAGCGAGCGCATCGATCCACGCGGAGCCGCCCCAGGCCAGCAATGCGCTCTCGTCAATGACCCACGCAAGCCAGCCGATGTTCGGGACGAAAAACCGCCAAGCGCCATCGAGCCATGCGGCGATATGGTTTGCCTGTCCCGCCCAGGCGCCGGTGGGGCTTGCCGCGACGAGGTAGCGCACGCCTTGCGTCGGGGAGCCCGGCGGAGTCGCGAGATCCCGGTCGAGCACCGCGAGCTGGACCACCGCGTCGAGGAGGTTCAGCGCATCATTATGCGTAACCTCTTTCTGCGCCTGCCCTTGCGCGATGTAGGGCAGGACTAGGTTCGGCGTCGGCATATTGATTTCCTTAGATTGTGGCAGTCGCCGGCCAACCGCGGCCCACGGTGGCGGAGAGCTGGTAAACCTTCACAAGCACGGAAGACTGCGGCGCGCCGAAATCGGTCGTCTGCTGCGCGGCGGTGTATGTTGCGGACGGCATTGTCGAGGACAGTGTGCGAGCGACCGTCGAACCGTTCACGACGTCGATCTCGTAGCGCTCACTCTCTTCGTTGAGCGGGACGTCGACGCCATCGGCCCAACCACCACCGAGGCGGGTGCGCCGCACCCAGGTGACCGAAAGATCACCCGAGCCGTTGCGTGTGCCGCCGATATGGACCGGCGACCAGGGCATGAGCCCGACCGCGCGGGCAGTGAATGTCGTCTGCTGCCAAGCCGGATCGGTCGCATCGAGTCCAGGAGGACCCCACCGATAAAATCGGGCAATACCCCGCTCGGAAAGCATCGTCTGTAGTTGCGCGATAGCCCCGTCGATCAGAACGACGGGGGCAGCCGTCGCGAGCGGCGCGCGCATGCCGTGCTCGGTCCCCATCCGGCCACGCAAGAGTTTCGTGACGTTGTAGGTGCTCGGCGCCGTGAGATTCGCATTGCAGAACTGCACGATTTCCCAGTCGCCGTCGGGCGTGCCGATCGCGAGCGCGTTCGCGCCGCCCGCTAGGATTTCGGCTTCGGTGCGGCTCGTCAGCTCGCCCGCATAGAGCTTGACCGAGAGAATGTTGACGTCGTCCCAATATGCGGTCGGTCCCGCGGGGAATGCATTCAGAGTCTCGCCCATGGTGGCGCGGACCGGCAGCGTGGTGTCGACCGCGAAGCTTGAGCCAGTGGCGCTGTCGAGCACCAGAATGCCGGCGAATGGCGAGGCACAAGCACCGGCATAGGGCGACCAAGGAACGTCGGTGTCGATCAGGATCGGCAGGTCCATGATCCGCAGGACGGCAGCGCCGAGGACAGGCGGGACCGTCACCGCGGGCGGCGCGATCCCCGGCAGCGGGGGAGCGTAGACCGCAGCCTCGGCGCGCTGCGCTTCCATGTTGCGCAGTCCGCCGTCGTTGATGCGCGTCAGGCGGAACGAGCGTGGGCGACCACCGACCACCAGATCGATGACGTCGCCCGGATCGAGCGCGACGAGCGCAGGCGGGACCCCCAGTTTTGCGGTCTCGCGTGCGATCCAGGTTTCGGCAAGCGCCCGATCGGCAATCCCTTGCGCTTGCACGTCGTCCATCACCAGCGCGAAGCTCGCGTCGCGCTTGCGGTCCGACCAGCCCGCGAGCCTGCTCGCGGAGATCGACCCCGATTGGTAGTCGTTGTTGCCGTCGATGAAGGTGACCGAGACCACGTCCGGCAGATCGGTCTCCTGTGCGCGCGTCAGCGTTACGGCGTCGCCTTGATCCGGCGCGACGCAGTCCTCAGGCTCGACGGTGGCCACCGAAGGCCGCCCGCGCGCCACGAAGCGGATCACGCCTTCGCTTTCGGTGGCGTCGAAGGCAAACGCCTGCATGAGCATTTCGATTTCGGCGCGCGGGCTCATCGGCCGGTCGCGCACATAGCCGACGACGATGCCGAACAGTCCGGTGACGTCGACTTCCGTAAATCCAACCCGTGCGCAGCGCTCGGCAACGAGCGCGCCTAAGTCCGCGAGCCCGACCTTGCCGTTGAGCCAATGGCCGAGCGGCCAAAGGTCGCCATCGCTCCAGATGTCGGTGCGGGCGGGCCAGGCAGGATAGGGCCGCGCGTCCCAGGTCCAAGCCGCGATCGTCCCGATCATCGGACCCCTATAGACGGACGAAACAGGATTGTTACCCGCCCAATAGGTCAGCATCGCCTCGATGCCGCGCCGCTGGATCAGGTCGTCGCGCGTGCCCCGTGAATAGTAGGGGAGCGCGCTCTCCGAGGATTTCGGATCGTAGAAGACGTTCGGCTGGTTGGTCCCGCGGTCGACAGACGGAATGCCGAACTCGGTGAACCAGATCGGTTTCGACTGCGGCACCCACCCCGTGTGCGACCCGCTCTCGGTCCCGCCGGGACGGTCGTAGTGGTCATTGAGCCACCAGTTGCGGAAGTCCTTCGCGCGCCACACCCAGGGCTTGCCGTAAGCACCGTCGGTGATCGACGTGCGGGTCTGGGCATCGCGGTCGGCCTGCGAGGCATAGAACCAATCGAAATCTTCCCCGCCCTCGATGTTCGATTGCAAATAGGCGTGGTCGTAAATCGAGGGAGCACCCGCCAGCGCGTCGAGATGCGCGGTGCCGTCACGCCAATCGGAGAGCGGCACGTAGACGTCGACCCCGACGAAATCGATGTTGGCGTCGGCCCAGAGCGGATCGAGATGAAAGAAGAGGTCGCCCGAGCCGTCGCCGGGCTGGTAACGGCCGTAGTCCGACCAGTCGGCGACATAGCCGACCTTGACGCCGGCCCCGAGGACGACCTTCACGTCTGCCGCCAGGGCTTTCAGATAATCCGCCGCCGGGAAATGCGTGGCGCTGTCGCGCACGGCACAGAGACTGCGCAGCTCGGAACCGATCAGGAAGGCGTCGACCGCCCCGGATTCGACCGCATTGATGGCGGCGCAGAGCCGCGCGCAATGGAAGATGAACCGCCGATAGCTCCATTCGGCGGGACCCGAGTAGCTCGTCGAGACCGCGTCCGAGGAACCATTGACCGAGACGCTGATCTGGTCGCGCGTCACCGTTCCGAAGAACGACGCAATCTGGCTCGTCGCGGTCGCGGTCTTGTCGACGGTGCCGGGCCGCCCGGGCGCCGGATCGCAGGTGATGCGACCGCGCCAGGGATAAGCCGGCTGGCCGATATTGCCAGTCCAGGGATCGGGCAGCGTGTTTCCGCTCGCCACGTCCATGAACAGGAACGGATAGAAGATGACCGAAAGACCACGCGCCTTGAGGTCGCGGATCGCGCGCACGAGAGAGTCGTCGGATGGCGTGCCGCCGTAGGCGGGCCGGCCCTGCACGGTGCTGACGACTACTGCTACTTCACGCGTGACGCCGTGAACCTGCCATGTGTCAGGGCTCGTGATCTTGGTCGAGACTTCGACCTTGGGCCGCACCGTGCACTGGCCGGCGCGTAGATCGTCCCCGAACCAGCCGGCGACCAAGAGGACCGTGGAGATATTCGGCAGCGAGGCCTCGAGGTCGTCGAGTGCCACGTTCCAATCGGCGACGATGCGTCCGGCGAACTTGTTTTCTGGCGCGGTCGAGCCGCCGCCGAGATTGCGCGTCTGAACGAAAGTGTCGTAGACGCGCTCGCCTGCGCCTGGAATGATCGAGATCGCCTCGACGAGATCCTCGACGCCCGAGCCGTCTCCCGGCGATACGCGGCGAAAGACCTCGAAATTGAGCTGCGGAACGCGGTTTCCGAAAGAGCCGATCGCAAGGTTCTCGAACACGACATAGGCGGTGCCGCGATAGGCCGGCACTTGGCCCGAGCCTTCGATTCCCTCGATCAATGAGTCCGGCAGCTGATCCGCGGTCCCGCGATAGACCCGTATCGTGACGTTGCTCATATCGAGCGGCTTGCCGTCCGCCCAGATGCGCCCGACCCGATCGATGGCGCCTTCGCTTAAGCCCACCGCGAAGTTCGCAAAATACGAATAGGTGGTCGTCGTGACGGTGCTGCCGCCCCCGCCACCTCCACCGCCGCCCTTGCCACCGCCACCGCCCGTGCTCTGAGTGGTCGTGGTCACGACCTCCTTGAACTTGGTCGCCCAGATCAGCTGTCCGGCGATGCGGACGCGGCCGGCAATCTCAGGCAGAGACGCGCCTTCGGTCGAGGATTGGACTTGCAGATTGTCGAGGCGAGGACCTTGGGTTTCTTGATTGATGGGACCCGGGCCGAAGAGCCGGTTGTCGATGACGCTGCCGACCACGCCCGCCACGGCTGTCGCGGCGGCCGTGACCCACGCGGCTGCGCCTTCCGTCAGCACCGCAGCGCCGACGGCAAGCAAGAGCGTCGCCATGTCTCAGGGCTCGATGTCCGGAAAGGCAAAGACGAAACGGATGCGCCGCCGCCACCACGGCGAGAGCGAGACTTCCGCGACGGGATGGGATTCGTAGCTGTGGACCATGCGGTCCAGACCCGTGAGGATCGCGCAGTGCTTGGCGGGCGCACGCTCGTTCAGCGCGAACAGCACCACGTCGCCGGGCTGTATATCGGCGATTGCAACCGGCACCATGTGTCTGCCTGCCGCGTCGGCGAGCGTCTCTTGCCGGTGCGCTTCCGCCCAGTCGCGGGAATAGGGCGGCGGCTCTTCCGGCTCCTTGCCGTACACACCACGCCAGACTCCTCGCACGAGCCCGAGACAGTCGCAGCCTGCGCCCTTCGTGCTCGCCTGATGATGGTAGGGCGTGCCGATCCAGGTGCGGGCTTCGGCAATGATCGCGGCGCGCTTAACCACCGAGCTTGCCTCCGTCGTTGCCGCTCCCTTGGTTCGGATAGGAGAGCGCAAAATCGTTGCCCGGCATGTGCGGGAAGCCGCCGAAGTTGACGACGTTGGCGAAGCGGTCACGGCAGGT
>Ga0080064_1001465_pt1 | contig 47406 bp, 43 predicted proteins | sample Subgrocontami54m_FD_69260 | JGI IMG/M metagenome (GOLD analysis project Ga0080064, IMG submission 69260) | Subsurface groundwater microbial communities from S. Glens Falls, New York, USA - GMW46 contaminated, 5.4 m (SPADES assembly) (version 2) ...
ACGATACGGGCCGCCTGCCCCGACGATACGCAGTTCGTACTTGGCTTCGATGCTCGGGCGGCGGGATCGCTACTTAAGGTTAGCTTCATTGCGGTAAGCGGAGGGGCCGAGCTAGCGTAACCGCGGTGCGGGACGAAGCCAACGCTGCAGGACACGGGCTATGGGCGGATAATGATTGCTTGCCGCCGTGGGTGTGGCGGCGCGCCAGCGCTTGGCAGACCAGGGGATGATAACCGAGGCTTTTTACAATATTCCCGCCTGGCGTGGCCGATGCGCTGTGGACGTCTAACCTTGAGAGGAGGAGGTGCTAGATGAAAGCTTTCGACGCAGTGGTGTGCATGGTGACACTTGGCGTGCTGATGGGAGTTGCCGGCTCCGTTGCGGCACAGCAGCCTTATCCCGCCAAGCTGGTCCGCGTCATCACGCCCTATCCGCCGGGCGGCAGCGCCGATCCGATGGCCCGCCTGGTCGCGCAGAAACTGGCCGAAAAGTTTGGCCAGCCGGTGATCGTGGAGAATCGCCCCGGTGGCAACTCCATCATCGGCACCGAAGCTGCGGCCAAAGCCGCGCCCGATGGCTACACCATTCTGGTGGTGGGCAATACCCATGTTGCCTATCCGAACCTGCTGCCCAACCTCCCCTATGACGCCATCAAGGACTTCGATGCGGTGGCTAGCATTGCCAGGTTGCGCTACGTTCTAGTGCTCAGTCCGTCGGTACCTGCCAACACCTTGCAGGAGTTCATAGCGCTCGCCAAGGCCAAGCCGGGACAACTCAACTTCGCTTCGTCGGGAGTAGGGGGCGGGCTCCATCTCGGGGGTGAACTCTTCAACATCATGGTGGGGACAAAGATGCAACACGTCCCCTACAAAGGATCGGGGCCGCTCATGACCGATCTCATCAGCGGTCAAGTGCAATTGTCCTTCCAGACCAGCATTGCCGTCGTCAACCATATCAAGGGCGGCAAACTGAAGGCGATGGCCATCACCGGCAATACCCGCGCGTCAGCCTTGCCGCAAGTGCCCACCTTCGCCGAGGCGGGCCTGCCGGGTTTCGAGATGACAGGCTGGTACGGCATCCTTGCGCCGGCCGGCACGCCGAAGGAAGTGATCAACAAGATTTCGAGCGACATGGCCGTAATTCTGGTCATGCCCGACGTTCAGGAGTACCTGACCAGGCAAGGGTTCGACCCCTTCATCTCGACCCCAGAGCAGTTCGGCGCGCAGATGAAGGCGGACTTCGCCAAGTATGCCAACATCATCAAGACCGCCAACATCAAGCTCGAGAATTGATTCTCCCCGCTAGGTGTCGATCTACGATCGTTATACGACAAGAATAGGAGAAAAAATGACCAAGAAGAAAGTGTTGGTCACAGGTATGAGCGGTTGCATCGGCGGCGCGGTGCTGCGGCGTCTGGGGCAAAAATATGACTTCACGGCGCTGAACCGGCGCCCGATGCAGGAGGTACGCTCCGTCACGGCCGACATCAGTGATTACAATTCCATACGCCCCCACTTCGATGGGCAGGATGTCGTCGTGCATCTGGCGGCGTCGCTGGGCCCAGACGTTACCACCAAGGACATCATCGACAACAATGTCTCGGGTACGCTGAACGTGCTCGAAGCTGCGAGGCAGGCCGAGGTCAAGCGCGTGGTATTTGCGAGCAGCGGGGCGATAATCCTGAACTACGTGCTCGACTCTCCCTGGCGCGAGTTGGAAAGCGGCGAATACGACAAGCTCCCGCCTACATGGCCCATGATCACGCACGAGTCGCCCATACGCCCGAACGGCCTATATAGCTGCAGCAAAGTGTGGGGCGAGGCAGTGGGCCGATGGTATGCGGATAGCCACGGCATGTCCGTGCTTTGCATACGCTTTGGCTGGGTGCCGGCAAATGACCGGCCAAGCACAGTACGCAGCCGTGCCGTGTGGTGCAGCCACCGCGATGCCGCGCAGATGGTGGAAAAGTGCATCGACGCTCCGGAGAGTCTGCGCTTCGACATCTTCTTCGCAGTGTCCAAGTGCAAGTACAACTATCGGGACATTACCCATGCGAGGGACGTCATTGGTTTCGAACCCCTGGACAACGCAGACGATTATCGGTAATGGACTGCAACGAGGAGGCACAGCGATGAAGATCAAGCGCATCGATCACGTCGGCGTAGTGGTGCGGGACGTCGAAGCGAGCAGGCGGCTGTGGGAAGACTGCCTCGGCATTCGTCTGGATGCCGTCGAGGACAATCCCGCATCGTTCGTGCGGCTCGCCCTCTATCCCGTCGGCGAGTCCATGGTCGAGCTGCTCGCGGGAACCAAGGACGGCAGCAAATTCGCGAACCTCGTTGCCGAAGGCAAGGGCGGGCTCCATCACGTCTGCCTCCAAGTGGAAGATATCGATGCGGCGCTCGCGGAGCTGAAGGAAAAAGGGGTGCCGCTGCTCGACCAAGTGGCGCGCCCCGGCCACGCCGGCTGCCGCATCGCTTTCCTTGATCCGGCCGGCACCGAGAACTGCCTCATCGAACTGGCCGAGCTGCCTGCCGCGCCCGCGCGTTGAGGTGGATTCGACCTACACCGCAGTAAAAACTGCAGTTGCCTCGTCCCACGATGAACCCGCGGCTGCGATCAGGCGCTTCGCATCTTCGGCCAGAAAATAGCGGCTCGCCACCAGAGCATGCGCCGCATTCCCGAGTTGCTTAGCCCACTCCGCATGGCTGCCGTAGCGCTCTTCGAGTGAGAGCCGGGAATCGCCCGGGTCACGCGAGCGCGCATCGCGGGCGAAGGCGATCATGGAGCCGATGACGCCGAACAGCTCGCCCTCGGCGTGTCCGCGTGCGCGCAAGTTCCATCCAGTGTGCGTCGCCAGCGCCGCGCTCAGCAAAGGATGGCGTATGCCATCCAGCGAATTGCCGTCTGGTCCGAACTTCACGACGTAAACGGGATACGCCGCACCTTCGCGCGGAGGCTGATACGCGTAGTCCATGAGCCGCAATTCGTTCTTCAGGCCAGTGTACGCTACGCCTGGAATCGAAGGAAAACCGCTACTGGCTCGATCGGAGTTCACAAATGTGCCCGCGGCCCGCGAAGGAAAGCAACTGGGCGGGGGTTCGATCCCGTCATCCACCCATTTGAGCATTGCGCTAAGAAGCGCGCGCAAGATGCTGCCGTAACTGATCGGGTTTTCCCTCAACTGGGAGGCGTGAGGATCAGGCGGTACCGCCCAGCCGTGCTGCAGGCCGGCGGCCAGGTACAACCGGACTTCCTCCGGCATCGCTATATCGTTCCCGCTTGTGTCCGTCGCGACCAGTGAAGCGCGCGCCGACCAGATCTCCGAATCGGTATCCAGATGCATCAGCTTCGGGCAGGTATTTGTGCGCACGCAGCGCTGCAGGATGCCATCGGTGCGGCCGCTCGTCGGGTCGCTCAGTACCGGGTAAGTAAACGGAAACTGATCGTCGGGATAGGCGTGGTCTTCGTGCTGGCGCGAATAGCGGCCCGGCTGGGCAAACGGAAAATTGATGAAACTGCGGCGCGAACCGGCGATGACCGGCACGGCAGCGTCGAATACTTTTCCGCCGCGCGGATCTTCATTGAATCCAAGATAGAGGAAATCACGCAGCGTACGCCCTGACTGCGACAGCCCGAAACCAAGCGCCCGTCGCATATGCGGCCGGTCTCCCGAGCGCAACGGATTGGGGTTGCCTTCCGCGTCGTGCGCATCGTGTCGCAGGAATGAAACGAAGTCGCGCATGGACGCATAGGCGATGCCCGTGACGGTCGGCTCCGAGCCGGTGTAGATGAACTCGTAGATTGCACCGCCATCGAAGCCCGCCGGCCGCACGATTTCGATGCGATTGCGATCGACATATTTCCAGCGCAGGTCCTCGGGTGTCTGCCTCGCGTCGCGTTCGCGTTGCCGCACCGTCAGAGTGGCGCGGCCGGGATCCAGGTCGATTGCCGGGTAGCTGAGATTTCCGACGAATGCCGCGCCGCCCGATTCGTCGATGAATTCTTCGCGGCATAGGGCGGTGATCACGCGATCGCCGTCGCGCGCGACGGGGAAAGTTGCCCGCATCCGTCCATTTTCCGCGCTGACGTCCGTTTGCCACCCGCTCCACACGACGCTGAAGCCGCGGCGCATCAGAAAACCGTTGCCGGCGTCGGATGCGGTCTGCGGACGATTTGTATTGGCTGCGTGGTTGATGCGATCGAGGCAACGTATGCTGCCGCGATTGAGGATCTCGTAGAAGAGCCAGCCGTTGCCGCGCGCAACGTCGAGCGGCTTCAGAATGCAGAAGTCGAAACGGTAGTCCACACCGCCCTGGGCGTTCCGCGGCGCGAGCTTCAGATTCACAATGCCGGCGTTCTGCCGGTGCTCCGGGTCGATGCTGCAATGGGCCACGCCATGCAGCCGCTCGTACGGTCCGGCGTCTGCGAACTCCGCGCCATTGAAACAAGGCGACAGCCGTTCGGTCAGTTCAATGCGGCGTACCGTGCCGGCCGGTCGGTCGATCGATGTCATGCGTGCTCTCCGATGTATGGTGCAGTTGTGCGGACCGTGCCGCGCGCTATTGCCATGTAATCATGGACCTCGCCCCGGGGCCTTCGTTCAAAATCACTTGCGCGAACATCGAGCACAGCCGAAACAGATGCGGTACGGGGATATGCGCACGCATGGTTCTGCTTGTGCATAAGCGCACGAAATTATTATACTCGCCGATATATCCCAGGCAGCAGTCCGTCGTCGCATCGCTCTCGTTAGTCGTCGGTGCGATCGCGGCGACGATGTGCGGGTTCCTGTACTTGAAACGCTCAGAGGAAAAACAATGAGAGTCATTTTGCTGCTGGGAGCATTGCGGTTCTGGCCTCCCCTGTTAGTCGCTGCAACGATTTGCGGCGTCGGTCTAGAGCCGGCTCACGCAGCCGATAACTATCCGACTCGACCGATCAGGATCATCGTGGGATTCGCGCCGGGCGGAAATACCGATGTTTATGCGCGCTTGCTTTCAATGCACCTGCAAAAAGTATTGGGGCAACCGGTCGTCGTCGAGAACAAGGCCGGTGCGGCGAGTATTCTGGCAATACAGCATGTGGCGACTTCCAAACCGGACGGTTATACGCTGTGCTTTTGCGTGAGCAATGTGGCCACCAATCGCTTCACCTACCGCAACCTGCCCTACAAGGCTGACGATCTTACAGCGGTCGGTCTGGTGTTCAATTCGTCCACGGCGCTGATCGTTCCGGCGCGTTCGCAATTCGACAGCGTCGGGAAGCTGATCGCCTATGCCAAGCCCAATCCCGGCAAGCTGAGTTATTCGACTACCGGAGCGGGTGGGGCGACGCATCTAATCACCGAGCTGTTTCGCGCGGAGACCGGCGTCGACGCCGTAGCGGTTCATTACAAAGGCGCCGCACCGGCGACTCTTGCAACGCTCAGCGGCGAAGTCGATTTTGCGATGAGCGCGACTGCAACGGCGCTGCCGCACTTGCGCGCGCAGAAGATCCGCGCGCTTTCCGTGAACACGCCGGAACGCCTGTCGGTTCTGCCTAACGTGCCGACCATCGGCGAAAGCGGCTACCCCGGTGTCGCCAGCAGCACGTGGTACGGCGTGCTGGCTCCGGCAGGAACGCCGCGGGAAATCATCGTGCTGCTCAATAAGGAAATCAACGTGTTCGCACGTTCCAAGGCGATCGTCGATAAGGCTACGAGCGACGGCGACCGGCCGCGCGGAGATATGAGTCCAGAGGCGTTCGCGAAGTTCATTGTCGACGATGCCGAGGTGATGAGAAGAGTCATCGAACCGCTCAACATCAGGCTCGATTGAAACGGCACGACGGCATGCAATGATGTCTATCGCGTGCCTATGCGCAGGCCAAACATACGCGGCAAGGCGGCGAGCGATTTCGCTAGCAGCGAGCCTTGCCGTTCGTTTTCCTCCGCTTCCTCGCAACTGAGGATAGCCCAGCGGATGGCGCGTGCGCCAAAGGTGCGGAAGGGATCGGGAGGCAGGTTCGGCAACTCGCGCGTGCACAGGGGCAAAGTCGACCACTCATCCTTTACCCCGAGCACGAGAGCAGCCAAGCATTGGCCGCCAATATAGGTTGGATTGACTCCGTGACCGGAATAGCCGCAGCCATAGTGAATGCGGGTGCCGGGCATGGTGCGAAAGAAGGGCAGGTGGTCTGCGGAGATATCGAGCGGGCCACCCCAAGCTCTGGCAACGGCTACATCTGCAAGCGCAGGCAACAAGCGGCGCAACCCGCGCTCGGCGCGCGCCGCGCTGGCCTTGTCTTTTCTCAATCTCGGATCGGAGGTGTTGCCGCCGTAGCTGATCGGCCCCGATCCGGAGCCCATCAATACGCGCCCCTCCGGGGTGGTGCGGAAATAGTGCAGAAACATACGCAGGTCGGCTAGGCCCTCATCCCCAGTCCAACCGATCTCGCGCAGTCCCTCAGGCGCAGGCTCGGTAATGAGCGCGTAGGTGGAGAATACGCTCACATGCGGTTTGACCTCGGGTTCGGCCGCGAGGTCCGCATTGGTGGCGAGCACGACATCGTGGGCGATGATCTGCCCCTGCGGAGTCCGGAGTCGGTTTGGCGCACCCTTATCCAGGCTGATCATGGGCGTATGTTCGAAAACCGACACGCCCGCCTCGATCGCAGCGATGCGCAATGCGCGCGCAAGCCGTGCTGGATGTACATTGGCCCCTTCCGGAAAAAAAACGCCAGCCCGAAAAACCGGAGAGCGGCAATGCGTTGCGACCTCGGCCGAGGTAAGCGCAACTACCGTGTCGGCAACACCCAGACGGCGAGCCTCCGACGTGTAGCCGTCAAGCTTCCTGTCCTGCGCCGGGGCTGCTGAAATCCGAATACTTCCGCCTTCCCTCCAGCCGACATCGCGCCCAGGGGCAGTGGCGAAGGCGCGGATCGCGTCCTGTGCGCGTGTTCCGGCGCGCGCGACGGCGAGCGCGGCGTCCGCGCCCATGGATTCCACCATGTGCTGCAGCGAGGCCCAATAGCCATGTACCTTGCCTCCGTTTGCGCCGCTCGCGCCGGAGCCGCAAAGCGACGCCTCGATCAAAGCGATGGTCAGAGTCGGCTTGCGCTGTTTGAGGGCGAGCGCGGTCCAGAGTCCCGTATAGCCACCGCCCACAATTGCGACATCGACGCTGATCTCCCCGACGAGGGGAGCGCTCGCAGGTTGTCCACGCTCTACTTTCAACGCGTCTTCAAACCACCACGAGGTGTCGGAAGGGAGGACGCTGGGTAGATGATCGATCGCGCTCATTAGTGGCTCAGCGTTCCGCCGTTGACGTTGTACGCCTGGCCGGTGATGAACGCCGCGTCGTCCGACGCGAGGAACGCGACGAGCTTTGCCGAGTCCTCGGGTTCACCGACACGCCCCAACGGAACGGCTTTGGCACGCTCGGCAATGAATTGCGCGCGGAATTCTTCGAGCGATATGCCCTTTGCGCGCGCCTGGTCCACTTCCCAGTAGTTCAGACGGTCGGTATCGACGGTACCCGGACACACGGCGTTCACGGTAATGCGATACGGCGCGAGGTCCTGCGCGGCGGCTTGCGTGAGACCTACCATGGCGAACTTCGATGCGGTGTAGGCCGCCGAATTGGGCCGGGCGCGTTTTGCAGCGTCGGAGGCGATGTTGATGATCCGACCGCCAGCGCCTTTTTCTATCATCGATCGAGCGATGAACTTCGTGGTCAAAAAGGCGGCGGTCGCATTCACGCGCAGGAAACGCTGCCAGACTTCTTCGCTCAGTTCGGTTATTGCGACGCGGTCGCGGCCGATGAGCGCACGCGCATTGTTCACGAGTATATCGATGCGACCGTAATGCGCGGCCGCACGGCGCGCCATGTCTTCGATCTGCTCACTGACGGTGAGATCGCACCATAGCGTCAGGCAGCGCCGGCCGAGCGCCTCTACTTCTTCCGCCACGCTGTCGATGCTGCGCCATTGCGCTTTGACCTCCTGCGGCGGCAGATCCGCCGGCCCGCGCTTGAAGTCGGAGATCACGATGTCCGCGCCCTGGGATGCGAGCCTGAGCGCGCACGCGCGACCGATGCCCTTCATGCCGCCGGCGCCGGTGACGAGCGCCACTTTTCCGTCGAGTTGACCCATGTGTAATGCCTCCCATAGAATTAACCGCTCCCCCGCGATTGCACTGCTCCAAAACAACATGCAGCGCTGGCTATCCGACGCCTAGCATACACAAAGGAATCCAGATCATGAAATTACGCGCAAGCACGGTGTTGTTTGGTTTCTTCCTGTGTCTCGCCACGACCGCGTTCGCCCAATCCTGGCCGGACAAGCCGATTCGAGTCATCGTACCGTTTCCGCCTGGCGGCGGCACCGATATGATCACGCGCCAGCTCGTGGACAAGATTGCGTCGGCGACGAAGTGGGCCTACGTCATCGACAACCGGCCCGGCGCGAGCGGCAACGTCGGCCTGGATGCGCTCGCCAAGTCCGCACCGGACGGCTACACCATAGGCATGGGGCAGACTGCCAATCTCGCGATCAACCCGAGTCTTTTCTCGAAAATGTCCTTCGATGCGATGAAGGATTTCGCGCCGGTGGGACTGGTTTCCACCTATCCGATGGTGCTCGTGGTCGCTGCCGATTCGCCCTATCGCAGCTTCACCGACGTCGTCGCCGCGGCGAAGGTAAAGCGCGGCGCCGTCAGCATGGCCTCCGCCGGAAGCGGAACACTGGGCCACATGACAGCAGCGTTGCTCGAGAGCAGGGCAGGGGTGAAATTCCTGCACATCCCCTACAAAGGCGCCACGCCGGCTGTCACCGATTTGCTCGGGCGTCAGGTGGACATCATGTTCACCGACACCGCGTCGGCGACGCCGATGGTGGCGGGCGGGAAGCTGCGCGCACTGGCCGTGTCTTCGGCAAAGCGCATCAAGTCGCTCTCGACGGTGCCCGCGATTTCCGAATTGGGCTATGACGGATTCGAGGCGGTGAGCTGGCATGGAATACTGGCGCCACGGGGCACGCCTGCGGACATCATTGCAAAACTCAATGCCGAGATGGTAAGAGCTCTCGCCAGCGCCGACCTGATCGCCAAGCTCGCCGCGGGCGGCGTTCTGCCGCTCGGCGGTTCGCCGCAGCAGTTCGCGGAGTTCCTGCGCAGCGAGACCGCGAAGTGGAGCGTTGCGGTGCGCGTGTCCGGGGCGAAATTGGATTGAGGTGACAGATACTCAAGATGGTGGGTAGTGTGCGGTCACGGTACGAAGTGCCGTTGGTGGTGCGTATGCCAGGTGAGTGCGCAGGTGCCTATTTCGGTCGCGTCAATTTCGGTCGCGTCAGTTGAGGTAACAACGGCTTGGGCGTAGTCTGAGCGTGCTAGGCCCCACTATTGGGGTTTTATAAAACCCCATTTCGAGGGTCGAATTCGTTAGGCCTTGTTGCGTGCTGCGCAACACGCTATAATTGGCACATGATTCAATCGTTCCGGCACAAAGGCCTAGGAAAGTTCTTTGCATCGGGAAGCACCGCGGGAATCCAACCACACCATGCCAAGCGACTTCGCATGCTTTTGGCGGCTTTGGATACTGCTCAGTCCATAGAGGATATGGACATTGCAGGGTTTCGCCTGCACCCGCTGAAGGGGTTTGAACCTCGTCGTTGGTCCGTGTGGGTGAATGGGAACTGGCGCTTGACGTTTGAGTTCAAAGACGGGCACGCCTTCGTATTGCAATATGAGGACTATCACTAATGACTATGCACAATCCGCCTCATCCCGGTGAATTCATTACCGAGGTTTATTTGGAGCCGAACGGGCTCAGCGGCCGTGAATTGGCCGCAAAGCTCGGAGTTGCTGCGTCTACCCTGAATCGCGTTCTCACCGGAGCCAGTGGCATCAGCCCTGAAATGGCGTTGCGTCTTTCCAAAGCTCTTGGTCGTTCTCCGGAGAGTTGGCTAGCTATGCAATACAACCATGATCTGTGGCAGGCCAAACAGCACGTGGATCTAGGCAATGTCAGCAAAGTCAGGCTTACAGCTGCCTAATCGGGTAAGGACCGGCTTCTAACCGGCCCTCCCCACACCACCGCGGCATGCGGGTCCGCACCGGGCGGTTCATCAGAGAGGAGCACAGGGAAATCTCAGGCGTAGCCGTGCGCCTTCATCCACAACTCACGGATACTGACCAAGCCCTGCGTGCGCAACCAATCGTTTGTCATCCCGGTTTGCGTGCCCAGCGTTCGCGAGAGATGCCAATAGCTCTTGCTGCTGGCCCCCGTCATAAGTGCCGAGCGCTGGCCCGTTCCCAGTGCCAGAAGATTGCGCACCCGCGTGCGTGTACCGCGCCACTGCTTCCAGTAGCACATGCGCGCGCGCCGACGCAGCCATCGATCCAGTTCTGGAATCGGCCGGTAGTACTGCGAGATGCCGAAGTAGCCCATCCACCCTCGTACGTACTGCGCCAGTTTGTCGAATCGGTATCGCATGGAAACGCCCCAGCTACGGCCGGTGAGTTCCCTGACTCGATGCATGAAGTCCGCGAATGCCGCATCCGACCAGCGCAGCTTGCCCTGGCGAAACCTAAAGCCCAGAAACTCGCATACGCCAATCGGGGCGACCCGACTCTTGGCTTCATTGACCGGCAACCTCAAGCGCCGGCCAAGGTACGTGGTCAGACTGGTTTTGACGCGCTGGCCGGCTCGAACGCTTTTCACGAGCACCAGAAGATCGTCGGCATACCGCGCAAAGCGGTGGCCCCGTTTCTCCAGTTCCCGATCCAGATCATCGAGCAGGATGTTGGCCAGCAGCGGCGATAGTGGCCCACCTTGCGGCGTGCCGATCTCGCTGGGTTGCACACACTCACCGATCATTACGCCCGCGCGCAGGTATCGACCGATCAAGGCCAGCAGCCGCTTATCCCCCACCCTTCTGGCCACGCGGGCCAGCAGGATATCGTGGGACACGTTGTCAAAGAACTTTTGCAAGTCCAGATCGACCGCGACGCGGTAACCCGCCTTGATATAAGCCTGCACCTGCTTGACTGCTCCATGGGCGCTTCGTCTGGGCCGAAACCCAAAGCTCGATTCGGAGAACTCCGGATCGAAGATCGGCGTCAATACTTGCGCGATGGCTTGCTGGATCACCCGATCAACCACAGTCGGGATGCCCAGCGCGCGCTCGCCCCCGCCCGATTTCGGGATCAATACCCGACGCACCGGACCGGGACGATAGCCGCCATCGATTAAGGCTTGGCGGATCGCGCGCCAGTGCACCTTGGCAAACACGGGAAACTCCTCGATGGTCATGCCGTCAACACCCGGCGCGCCCTTGTTGGATTTCACCCGCGCCCACGCCGCATGCATGTTCGCTGACGCTACGACCGCTTCCAGCAAATCCCCCTGCAAGGTCGGTTGCGCGACACCACGCCGGGCCTTGGCTCCCCCATCCGGGTTCAGCGCCACACCCGAGTCGCTCGCGACTCCTCCCTGTTCTCTCATGTTCGGCCCTTCACCGGGTCACCCCGGCTAATACGGCCTTTGCTGACTTCTGCGAGGTAACCCCGCGCATTGCTGCGCGCGGCGCTGCGTGCGCCGATCGTGGTTGTTGTCCTCTTCGCTCGTCTCGGGTGACAACGCCCCGCGACGCCTGGGCCTTGATACGCCAGCTGGCCCTTCTGGCTCTATCCACGATCGGCTCCCGCCGCCATCCCTCACAGATCTCCCCGAGTAAGAACATGAACTTTCCGTGCACAACCGCCGCATTTACCCTATGCACCGTATCCTTGGGCTTTGTCATCAAGTGCTGACTCGCCCGCGCACTGGGCCTTCTATGCGATTTCTGTCCGTCGGCTCGCACTTTTGCGCTCCGGCTTCCTTCAGACAAGACCTCGCGGGCTTGCCCTTGCCTTCGGCTAGTGGTTATCCTTGTCACATGCGACAAGCTGGTTACTCCCACAGGGGACTTACACCCCATAAGTTCATGCCCATGTCGGGCGCACACTTTAGCTGCAGCGGACGCCGTGCCGGCGCCGCTGAGCATTGACGTTGACGCCCGATGAGACTTTCATGACCTTTGCCGAACTGATTTCTTCGACGAGTTGGGCAGAAGTCAAGGCCGCGTTGGCATGGTTGTTTCCCGACGAGGAGGGACGCCTTTCGGACTATCGGAAGGTTTTCTGGGAGCTTCGCCGCATGAAGCCTAAACTCGAACCAATGCGCATCGCCATTGAGCGCCGATCGATGCCTGGCCTCGACGAAGCGCCAGTCCCAGAGGTGATCGGACGCAACGGTACACTCAACCGGGAACTGGATGACTTCAAGCACTTGGGAAACCGCGCCACACCGGAATACGGGGCTGAAGAGGCAGTATGGTCTCTGTCACTCCAGCCATGGTGCACTTGGCTCGGCATGTCAATCGAGCCCGGGACCCTGACGGAGTATTCACCCGCGCAAGCGGTTGCCTATTGTCTAAACGACATGACGTTTCATGGTTTCAGCGAGGCGGAGATCCGGAAGGTCCGCGAGGAGCTCCAAAGACGGGTTGCGGAGATCGACGCAATGTCGGAGGAAGAGAGAGTTGAAGAGCTCATACCCGCTGAGAAGGTCTTCGCCGACCTCAAGGCAAAGTATGGTATCGACGATTGAGTGGGCGTCTAACAAGCAGCTCCAGAGCGACGGCTCGCCGCCCCGGAGCCGCGTCGTCATGCGGCGAAGGCGAGGACGGTGACAACATGCCTCCCAAGATCCGGGAACTGATCTCCGATCTGGAAAGCTCGGGCTTTATCAATCGGGGTGGTAAAGGGAGTCATCGGAACTTCGTGCACCCGAAAGTCACGAAACCCATCACAATATCGGGCGCTCCGGGTGATGAGGCGAAGCACTACTAGATTCGGGCGGTTCGCCGTGCGATTGAGGAGTCAAAGTCATGAAAGAAAGTGCGAGATACGCGAAGATCGTTGAATGGTCTGAGGAAGACCAATGCTACGTCGGAAGTTCTCCGGGTCTCATCTACGGTGGGTGTCACGGATCCGATGAGAAGGCGGTCTTCGACGAACTTTGTCACGTCGTCGAAGAAGCGATTGCGATCTATCACAAGGACGGCAAACCACTTCCACCGCCGACGTCCGGCCGCGACTTCGCCAACAAGATGCAGAACGTCGCATAACCGCGCAGTGCACCAGACGCGCGCGCGCGGCGCGCGCTGATGACTGGGAACATTGGTCTGTTTGGGTAAGCGGTAACTGGCGCGTAACCTTTTCTTTCGATGGCAAGGACGCGGTACACGCCGATTACGAAGATTACCACTGAGGAACACGCATGCCGATGCACAACCCTCCCCATCCTGGTGAAGTTTTGCGCCAACTATGCCTAGAGTCGCTCGGCCTAGGCGTTACCGAAGCGGCGAAGGGGCTCGGGGTCAGTCGCAAGACTCTATCTGCCATTCTGAACGGTCGTGCAGGTGTGAGCCCGGAAATGGCTGTGCGCTTGTCTTTGGCATTCGGCACGTCCGCCGAAAGCTGGTTGACGCAACAGGTTCAGTACGATCTGTGGCAAATCGAGAAGCGGCGCAAGAATCTTCGCGTCATGAAACTCGCTGCATGAAGATCGGGCCGCCCAACTATCGCTTGCACCGGATGGCCTTCGGCCGCGGGTGAAGCACACGTTGGGCATCACAGGAAATGTAATGAGCGAGCTTTACGATCTGCTCGGCCACAGCTACGCCGTGCAGCGGCAGGCTGACCCGAGAATCTCGGTCGCAATTCGGCATCAATTGCAGGGTCGCACCTATATAGTCAACGTTGGCGCTGGAACGGGCTCCTATGAACCTATTGATTTGCCCGTCGTTGCGGTAGAACCATCAAGCCAAATGATTTTGCAGCGCCGCAATCGCTCGAATGTTGTGCAGGCTAAGGCCGAAGCTCTGCCATTCGTCGACGGTGCGTTTGACGCAGCGATGGCCATTCTCACCGTCCATCACTGGAACGACAAAGAACGGGGACTGAAGGAGTGCGCTCGCGCTGCGCGGAACCGGCTCGTTATATTTACGTGGGATCCAGCATCTGAGGGCTTCTGGCTGGTACAAGACTATTTCCCGGAGCTGCTTGTGCTTGATCGCAGAATCTTTCCAAGCATGGAATATCTGCGCTCGATGTTAGGGCGAATATCTGTCCAGACGGTAGCTGTACCGGCAGACTGCATAGACGGATTCTTGGGCGCGTACTGGCGCAGGCCGCGCGCGTACCTTGATCCAGTGGTTCGCTCGGGCATGTCTTCCTTTGCGCGTATTTCTGAGGTTGAGTCGCGTATCGAGTTGCTGCGGAAGGACCTTGCGTCGGGGGCGTGGGAGCGAAGCCATCGGCATCTATTAGTTGCTGATACCCTAGATATTGGTTATCGGCTTGTAACGGTCGAGTTGCAATGAGCGCAATGCCCAACTTTAGCCGCACCGGACACGCTGAAGCGCGCCGTTGAGCGCGACGTTGGGCGCCCTAGGATAGTGGCGAAGGAATGAAATGTCGTATGCGCGCATAGTGGCCCTGACGTCGCTGGCCATGATTGCATTTGCGGGTAATTCGCTGCTGTGCCGTGTCGCTCTAAAACACACCAGCATCGACGCAGCGAGCTTTACCACAATCCGACTGATCTCAGGAGCGGTAACGCTCTGGCTGGTCGCGCGAATCGGTCGCGGCGCACATACCGGCGGAGGCAACTGGCTATCCGCATTTGCGTTGTTTGCTTATGCGGCTGGCTTTTCTTTTGCGTATGTGAGCCTGCCCGCGTCGATGGGTGCACTGCTGCTCTTTGGCGCTGTCCAGGCAACGATGATCGGCCATGGCATTTGGGCTGGAGAACGCTTGTTGAGGCTGCAACTCGTCGGTCTTGTACTCGCCCTCGGAGGACTGGTTGGTCTGTTGTTGCCGGGCCTTTCTGCGCCGCCCCTGTTAGGTTCCGTGTTGATGTTGAGCGCCGGAGTTGCATGGGGCGTCTATTCCTTGCGCGGGAAAGGCGCCGGCGATCCCACCAAGGTAACGGCGGGAAATTTCCTGCGTGCTGTTCCTATCGCGGCAGCATTGAGCATACTAATGCACGAGGGCGCTTCTCTGGATAGTGCTGGTTTTTGGTACGCGGTTTCGTCGGGCGCACTGGCGTCCGGAATAGGCTACGCTATTTGGTACACGGCATTACCTGCGTTGAAAGCAACCAACGCCGCGACAGTACAACTCAGCGTTCCGGTCATTGCGGCCTTGGGGGGCATCGTTTTCCTCGGAGAGTCCGTAACCCCGCGCCTGGTATTGGCGTCGGCAGCCATACTCGGTGGAATTGCGCTGGTAATTCTGGAGAAACGAAATGCAAATGGCACCCAACAAGTCGCTCCAGCCGACGCCCCTTCTCGGCGTGGCTGAGCTTGATCGTGTGCGCCGGGCATGGCGCGTTACTTCATAGGTGAAAGTCCTATGGCCAGGTTTTCGCAGAGCCGAAGGCAAGGAGAAGGGCAAGGGCGTCGTCGCGAGGCGGGGTCTGAAGGAAGCCTAATCCGAAACTGCGGGGCGATGCACAAAAACCGGATATGAGGCGTGATGCATCCGGGGCGAGCGGGCACGTGACCGCGAAGCCCTCCATCTGCGGTTGGGATGCATTTTGTAAATCCGGCATCTATGCAGCGAAGGTAACGTGTCTTACCCCGGGAGATCTGCCGGGCTGTTGGTGCTAGTGAGTTGACCCACGCCAACTGGGCGAGGCGAGAGCCGAGCTGAACGAACGGCAGAAGTCTGCAGAAGGCGCAGTAGGTGGTGCGAGCCGCTGAAGGCCCGAACGGTGCCCTGCGAGGGGCTTGAAAGAGAGGAGAAGTCGCTTGCCAAGGAACGACGGCATTGCATCCGGCGAGCCCATAGGGCGCAAGTCCGGTGGCTGGGATGAAGCCGACGTTGGCGCGGTTGGAAATGACGCTCCGGTTGGGGTGCAGGGGCGGTATGCTTTGCACATTGACTCAATCTGCCGAACCGCCGTATACGTGACCCGTTCGTACGATGGTGTGGGAGGGGGAAGCCGCGAGGCTTTTCCCTATCCCAAATAGAAAGCAATGCGACGAATTGAATTCTTCAGTGAGGAAAAGAGTCTTATGTCCACAACGTCCACCCATGTGTTGCACCGGCACCTCCAACACACGCCGCCGGTGGCGGTCAGCGGCCAGGGGGTTTACCTGACCGACGCCCAAGGCAGGACTTATATCGATGCTTCCGGCGGCGCAGCGGTATCCTGCTTGGGTCATGGACATCCGGACGTGCTGGCCGCGATGCATGCGCAGATCGATAAGCTGGCTTATGCCCACACCAGTTTCTTTACCACCGAAGTGGCGGAAGCGCTGGCCAACAAGTTGATACAGACCGCACCGCGAGGCATCAGCCATGCGTACTTCGTCAGCGGCGGCTCGGAGGCGATGGAAGCCGCGCTTAAAATGGCGCGCCAGTATTTTGTCGAGATTGGCCAGCCGCAGCGCCAGCACTTCATCGCGCGCAGGCAGAGCTACCACGGCAATACTCTGGGCGCGCTGGCCATCGGCGGCAACCCGTGGCGGCGCGAGCCGTTTGCACCCTTGCTGATGGCCGTCACCCATGTGTCGCCCTGCTACCCCTACCGGGAGCAGCGGGCGGGCGAGACGCCCGAGCGTTATGGCCAGCGCCTGGCGCAGGAGCTCGAGCAGGCAATTGTTGAAAAAGGCGCGGAGCGCGTAATCGCCTTTGTCGCGGAAACCGTGGGCGGCGCAACGGCTGGCGTGCTGGCGCCCGTGCCGGGCTATTTCAAGGCCGTGCGCGAGGTCTGCGACCGCCACGGCGTCTTGCTGATACTCGATGAAGTCATGTGCGGCATGGGCCGCACCGGTACGCTGCATGCATGCGAGCAGGAGGGTGTACTGCCCGATTTGCTGGCGGTGGCCAAGGGGTTGGGCGGCGGTTACCAGCCGATTGGCGCGGTGCTGGCGCAGGCGAAGATTGTCGATGCGATGCGCAACGGCTCCGGCTTTTTCCAGCACGGCCACACCTACCTCGGCCATGCGATAGCGTGCGCGGCGGCGCTGGCCGTGCAGCAGGTGTTCGAGCGTGACCATTTGCTCGCGCAAGTGCGTGCGCGCGGCGAGTTCTTGCAGCAGCTTATGCGCAGCACCTGGGGCGAGCATCCACACATCGGGGATATCCGCGGACGCGGCCTGTTCTGGGGCATCGAACTGGTGCAGAACCGGGCCAGCAAGACCCCGTTTGACCCGGCACGCAGACTGCATGCGCGGATCAAGCAGGAAGCAATGGCGCGCGGCTTGATGGTGTATCCGATGGGCGGCACAGTCGATGGCCGTTATGGCGATCATGTTCTGCTGGCGCCGCCGTTCATTGCGAGCGAGGCGGAGTTGACCATGATGGTTGAGCGCCTGAGTCCGGCGATGGATGCCGCGATAGCAACAGCGTGAAAGATTGCTTGTGCAATCTGGAGCGCATGCGCAAAAGCTCGCGAGTGAATTTGAGCATTTCGATCGCTTGCAATATTCGTTTCAGCAATAGCGAGATTGTATGGGTGCCCTGATGAAAATCGCTTGCGTGCAGATGAACAGTACGACAGATCTGCAGGAAAACATTGCAAAGGCCTGCAGCTACATCGACGACGCAGCCCGTTCAGGCGCCGATCTGGTCGTCTTGCCGGAGTTTTTTAACACGCTTTACTTCGCCCAGTATCGTGACCCGCGCTACCACCGGCTGGCGGAACCGGATTCCGGCCCCACCGTTTCCGCCATCCGCGAAGCGGCACAGCGCAATCGAATCGCGGTAGTGGCGACCATCTACGAAGAAGTGGAAGCGGGGTTGTACTTCGATACCGCGATGCACCTTGACCGCAATGGTGAGATTGCGTTTAAGTACCGCAAGGTACATCCGGCTGGCGTTTTGAGCCTAGAAAAAATCTACTTCCGCTACGGTTCACGATTCGATACCTATAGGGTCGACAGTTGGCGCGTCGGGATCGGCATTTGCTACGACATGGGGTTCCCGGAGACCGCCCGCTGTCTGGCGATCAACGGCGCCGAATTGCTGATTGCCCCTTATGCGACCTCACGCCTGAACATGTTCCAGGAACTGTTGCGCACGCGTGCATTCGAGAATGGTTGCTTTCTCGCCGCCGCAAATAAAGTCGGGCGGGAAGGCGATTGGACGTTTGGCGGCGGCAGCCTGATCGTCGGGCCAACGGGGGCGATCCTGCAATCCGCCGATACGACGTCGGAAACCATGATCATTACCGCGATCGACCGAGCACAGGTCAAGGAAGCCCGCGTGAGCTACCCGGCCCGGCGTGACCGGCGGCCCGATCTTTACGGCAGTCTGACCGAAGAAATGGATGCCGGTCTTTAGTCGGGACGGTCGAACGTCGTCTCTGATCGGCGAGTTGCTACGTGGGTAACGATATGACTGTAAGATAAAACGAATGATTCATTTTCAATCGCCGGAGGCACAGCATGCAAGAACAAGTTAGGTGGACGGATCGTTGCGTGAAATACCTGACACGTGCTGGCGTAGTCGGTTCCGTCGTAGCGTCTTTGTTGATTCTTTTCCCTTTCTCGGCCAGCGCCGCTGATGCATGGCCATCCCGGCCGATCCGGATCGTGGTCCCCTTTGGGCCTGGCGGAACGACTGATTTACTCGCCCGCCTGGTGGCGGAGGGTCTGACAAAAAGCCTGGGCCAGAGCGTCATCGTCGAAAACAAAGGAGGCGCCGGCGGCAACATCGGCGCCGGCGAGGTGGCGCGCGCGCAGCCCGATGGCCATACACTGATGATGGGCACCCCCGGTCCCCTCGCCATCAATCCGTATGTATATGCGAAAATGTCTTTCCGTCCTGAAATGGACTTTGCCGCGGTTTCCCATGTGGCCGACGTGCCGAATGTGTTCCTGACCAGCCCGGTCACCGGCTTCAAAAACATTGCGGACCTGGTGGCGGCGGCCAAGGCGCGCCCGGGCCAAATCAACTATGGTTCACCGGGGGTGGGCAGCACCGGCCACATCATGCTGGAAATGCTGAAACAGCTGGCCAATGTGGACATTACGCACGTGCCCTACAAGGGCGCCAGCCAGGTGGCGATAGACCTACTTGCCGGCCGTATCCAGGTTGGCGGCGACAACGTGCCGACTGCGATCGAGAACATCCGATCCGGCAAGCTGGTCGCGCTGGGCGTGGCGAGTGAACGTGAACTGTCGGTATTGCCGGGCGTCGCGCCGGTCGGCGCGACTGTGCCCGGTTACGTGCTTTCGTCATGGTTCGTGGTGGTCGCGCCGGCCAGCACGCCCAAGCCGATCATTGATCGCATCAGCGCGCTGATCGATGCATACCTGAAGCAACCCGAGACAGCGGAACGAATGCGTACGCTCGGGGCGATCCCGGTCGGCGGCCCCGCCGAGCGGCTGGCTGAACATCTGAAATCGGAGCAGGCGCGCTTCCGCGACGTAATCTTGCGTACCAGCATCAAACCGCAATGACCGTCACACCAGACAATGGCGGTGCACCGCGACGCAAACGTCTGGCGGTTGCGCGCTTCTGGTATGAAGGCAATGCGTTCGGTCCGTTACCCGCTGACTTCGCCGCATTCGAACGATACGAATGGCGCACGGGTGCGGTGGCGCTTGCGTCAGCGCGAGGAACCGCGACCGAGCTGGGGGCCGTGGCGGAATTCGCCGCGCAGCATCCGGAATGGGAGGTCGTGACTCTGCGTTGCGCGGCGGCATTGCCGGCCGGCCTGATCGACGAGTCGGTATTCGAGCGCTTTATCAGCGAAGTAAGGGATGGTCTGATCGCCGGATTGTCCGATGGCGGCTGGGATGCAGTCTATCTGTCCTTGCATGGCGCCGCGATTACTACGGCACGCCAGACCCCGGATCTGGATATAGTGCAGATGGTGCGCAGCTTGCTGCCCGAGGTGCCGCTCGGCGCGAGCTTCGACCTGCACGGGAACATGTCGCCCGAACTGGCGAAGTTGCTGGACGTAGCATCGGTCTATCGCACGCATCCGCACATCGACATGGCGCACACCGCCGCCCGCGTGCTCGACGGTTTGATGCGCTGCGTTGGCGGCGGTTTGCGAACCCGGCGGGCGCTGCTCAACGACGGCGTGCTTCTGCCGAGTTCTAACATGCGGACCAATACTGGTCCGATGTGTGAACTTGAACAAGCGGCGCGCGCGGCGACGGTAGGCTCGGTGCTCGAGGTCTCGGTGTTTGGTGGTTTTCCTTATGCGGATACTGCGACGACCGGTTCGTCGGTATTCGTCGTCAGCGACGCCCGTCTCGATCCGCACGGCCATGAAGCGGCTGCTGCGGCACGGATGCTGATGAATCGCATCCGGGAGCTTGCGCCCGCATTTCGGCTGCAACTACCGAGCCCGGAGCAGGCGGTCGCTGCGGCTTTAAGCAGCCGCAAACCGGGCCTGATCGCCGTAACCGACTCGGCCGACAATCCGCTTTCCGGCGGTGGCGGCGACACTCCGGAGTTGTTTCGTGCGCTGCTGGCAGCGAACCCGGAGGTGTCTTGCCTGTTTGCGAGCTTCGCCAGTCCGGCGCTAGTCAGCGCGGCACGCGGCGCCGGCATCGGGCAATCGATTGAAGTGACGCTGGGCGGGCGTTTTGGCGCGCACTTTGGCGAAGGCGTGAGGGTGCGGGTCAGGGTGGAGCGGGTAACCGACGGCAGATTCCGCAATCTGGGTCCGATGGAGGCTGGTGTGGAGCGGCGCTGCGGCGGCAGTGCCGTGCTGGTCGTCGAGCAACGGCCATCGGTGCGCGTCATCGTTACCGAACAAGTGGTCGCCGCAGACGACCCGGCATTCTACGCGCTGCACGGAATCGATCTGGACGCGTTGCGGCTGCTGTGTGTAAAGGCCAAGAATCATTTCCGCGCGGCCTTTACCGAGCGTTGCAGCGAGATCATCGATTGTGATGCGCCGGGGCCGGCGTGCGTTGACTTGTCGAAGCTGCCGTTTCGAAATCTGCGCGCAGCCGTGAGCTGACTAGACCGTAGCATCGTTTTCAGTTACTTGTCGATCCAGACATCTTCCATGCGATGATGGGTATAGCTGCCGTTGGTCGGCCTGACGTGACCCTTGACATAAGGATGCCGGCACGCGGTGCTCAAGCCCTGGTACAAAGCCACCCGGGCGACGTCCTGCTGCAGCTTTAGCTCGATTTCCTGAACCAGTTTCTTGCGCTTGACCGGATCGATGGTCGAAGACTGCGCATCGATTTTTGCCTCGACCTCGCGATCGCAGTATTTGGTGTAATTGCGTATCGATGCGCATTTGTACCCTTCGTAGAGCACGACATCCGGATCATCGACAGACGCGGCTGGCCTCTCGAAGACCATTGTGTATGCCCCCTTGATGATAGCGCCCGTGAGCACCACGTATTCCTTCTGCTCGATCTCCCCCTCGATGTAGATGCTGCGCAGCTGATCCGCGACGAGCGCGGAGCCCACCATGTAGATCTCACTGGACATGCGCACCATATAAGTCGTCTTCAGCTTGTTGTTGGGCCCGTATCCCGCTTCGCGCATCAGCTTTCGCGCTTGCGCCCGATTGCGCTCAACGTCCTTCCCGAATCCTGGCACCGCCTCGAGCTGTGTGGGCGTGAGACCCCAATTCCCGTACGGAGGCGACATGATCAGACCGCCGAGCATGCCATTGCCTTGCATAGCTTTCACGAATTCTCTGCGGTCGAGCGCGAGAGCGATCGCTTGCCGCACCTTGAGGTTGTCGAAGGGCGACGCCTTGTGATTGATCAGCAAGGTGGCCGTGACGTTGCCGGCATTGGTTTCGCAGACCGCTTTGGGTAATTGGGTGCGGATGTCTTTGAGGGCGTTCGCGTTCACGTCCGTGATGGCCGTCAGGTCGGCTTGTCCGGCCATGAACGTCAGCATCCGAGTGGCCTGATTGGGCATAATGCGGTATTCGATGGTGTCGAGATACGGCCGCCCCGGCTTCCAGTAGTCGCGGTTCTTGGTGAGCCGTATGATGTCGTTCGGCTTGAAATCCTCGACCTTGAACGGGCCGGTGCCGATCGGCTTCTGGCGCATCACGCGTCCATCGACGTGGCAGGGGTACACCGGCGACCAGCCGCTCGCGAGAAAGGACAGAAAGGCAGGCTGCGGGCGCCCCAGCGTGAAACGCACCACGTAGAGCCCGGCGACCGTGACTTCCTTTAGGTTGCCATACCACTCCTTGTGCGTATTTTTGCGCCAGTTGTTAGGCCGCTTCTCCTGGATCATGTCCCAGGTGCACTTGACATCGGCGCTGGTGAACGGTTTGCCGTCGTGCCATTTGACGCCTTCACGCAGCTTAAACGTGAGCACCGTGCTGTCGGGACTCCAGGACCACTCGGTGGCGAGGTCCGGCCTGATCGACTCGGGGCGCACCACCTTTTCTTGCTGATCGAAGATGACGAGATTGTTGAACACCGGCATGAAGGGTTGGAGCGTATATGCGGACGATTCCTCGTGCAAGGAGGCGCTGCTCGGGTTCGAGCCTATCGACATCCGCAGCGTGCCGCCCGACTTCTGCGCAACGGCTGCAGTAACAAACGACATGATTACGATCAGCAGAAGCGATTTGGGAAGTGAATGCGTGCGTTCCATCGTTCTCCTCCATGCAGATAGATGCCTGACTCAGTTATCCATTGTTTAGTCCACCGCTGCGCGCCGCAGCAGCGCGTCGGCGATCGTCAGCCCCGAACCGTCCGCGTGCACGATCACGGGATTGAGCTCCAGTTCGGCGATGGCGGGCCGTCCTTCCGCCCGCGCTGCGGCCAGGTATGAGACCTGCGATATCAACTGCGCCAAAGGCTTAAGATCGACGGCGGGCTTGCCGCGGAATCCATCGAACAGCGCGCTCGATTTGAGCGAACGCAGCAAGGTCTCGGCGTCAGGGGCGGACAGCGGCGCCGGAAAATACGCGACATCCTTGTAGAGTTCCACCGCGATCCCGCCCAGTCCCACCATCATCAAAGGGCCGAACGTCGCATCCTGTATCATGCCGACGATGACTTCATAGCCCGAAGGCGCCATCGCCTGGACCAACACCCCGTGGATATCGGCATTTGAGGCGCAGCGCGCAGCCGCCGCCAGTACGTCGGCGTAGGCCGAATGCACAGCGTCAGCGCTTCTCGCGCCGAGCCGTACACCGCCGATCTCGGTCTTGTGCGTGATTTGGGGAGACTGGATCTTGAGCGCGACGGGAAAGCCGAGACGTTTCGCGGCCGCGACCGCGTCGCCTGCCGAATGGCACAGCATCTCGCGTGACGCGCTGATCCCACATTGACCAAGCAGCGCCTTCACCTCGTATTCGCACAATACTTCCGTTTGCGTCTTATTCAACATCTTGGCGACGGCCGATGACGCGCGCTCGATCACCGCATTATCGATAACCTGCGTTCGCCGTGCACCCGCTCGCTTGATCTGCTCGCTACGCGCCAGCACCTTCGCCAGCGCGGCCGCCATGAGCTGCAGGTCGGTGTGCACGAAGACGCCGGCCTCGGCCATCTTGGCGCGGCCGTACTGCGACGGCGTTGTGTAGCAGTAACAGGTAACTGGTTTGCCCGAGACGCTCCTGCCCCGCACCAGCTCGCGCGGTTCGAACGCCATCGAGGACTCGCTCGTCATGGAGTGGACGCTGACCAAAACGTCGATCTCGTCTGAGGCAAGCAGCGCATCGGCAGACTTGATGAGTGCGCCGCTGCGCGTCGCCCCGGCGGTGATATCGATCGGATTCTGCGCCGTCGCGTAGCGCGGCAGTGGCGCGAGGATCGCCTGCTGCAGAGCGAGACCGAGCACGGGCAGGACCAGGCCGTTGCGTTCCAGGACATCCGAAATCAATGCGCCCGCGCCGCCCGAGCCCGTGAGCACGCCGATGCGATTGCCGTCGATCTTCGGGCAGGTCGCGAGCACGCCGAGAATCGCGATCGCCTCGCTCAAGTCCCCCGCGGAAATAATCGCGTACTTGGCGAAGATCGCGTCGTAGGCCGCCCCCCAGCCCGCCATGCTGCCGGTATGCGACTCTGTCGCGCGGTGCCCGGCTTGCCCGCGGCCGACCTTGATCGCGACGATCGGCTTATCTTGCGCTGCCGCGCGCGCACACGCCGCCTCGAACGCGGCGGCGTTGCGCACGCATTCCAGATACAAGGCGATGATGTCGGTGTCGGGATCGTCCACCATGAAGCCGAGGCAATCGGACAGATCGATATCGGCTTCGTTGCCCGTGGAGATGACATGGCTGAAGGCAAGGCCGTCGGCATGTCCTCGATGCATTACGCCAAAGCCCATGCCGCCGCTTTGCGCAATCACACCGATGCGCTTCGCGCTTACGCGCGGTTGCGTGGCATCCAGGACGGAGGCCACCGTCGGGCTGAAGGTCGCACGTACCTTGCTCAGGGCACTGAACAAGCCTTCGCTGTTCGGTCCGATCACGCGCATGCCCGTGGATCGCGCAATTGCCGCGATTTGCGCCTGCGTGTCGGAACTGCCGCCTCCTTCGGCAAAGCCCGAAGAAACGATGAGCGCCTGGCGTACCCCGGCCGCCGCGCAACGCGCGAGCTCGGCCAATACGCCAGCGGCCGGGATCACGATGAGTGCAAGGTCTATCGGTTCACTCGCCTTTGCGTTCGCCGCTGCAATGGACGCGAAACACTCGATTCCATCGATCTGCGGATAATGCGGGTTGACCGGAAAAATCCGGCCACGGTATTCGCCGTGCGCGACGAACTCCAGGATGTGTCCGCGGATGCGCGTGCGGTCCGGCGACGCACCGATTACGGCAATGCTGTGCGGATTGAAGAGTGCGTGCAAGTCGTGTGTACTCATAGTACGGCAATCGAACTATTGAAATGGTCGGTGGGTACGATGAAAGCGACGGCGCCGCGGCTACTGCGTGACTGAACCAGTGGCGCTATATCCGATGCGTTCATGTCTGCCTCGATGCAAACAAAAGAAGCGTGTCCTGATATTCGATAGCCTCGAGGTCCGGCCTGATCGACTCGGGGCGCGCTAGAGGTTCCTGTTGATCGAAAATGATGAGATTGTTGAACACGGGCATGAAGGCCTGGAGTGCCGTTATGGACGATTCCTCCGCGATGGAGGCGCTGCCCGGGTTCTCGCGCAGCGGGATCTTGAGCGTGCCGCTCGACTTTTGCGCTATGGCGGCAGATGCGAGCGACATGATGACGAAAAGTAGAAGCGCCTTGCGCAGTGCATGTTTGCGTTTCATCGTTTTCCTCCATCCAGATTGGCGCGTTGCCCGGTCGCGCGGTAGGTCTGATATACGCCCCTTTGGTTCCGGCTCGTGCGGCCGAGGCAAGATTACTAATCGAGCTTGACGTTGGCGACCTTGATGATATCGGCGTACATGGCGAGTTCCGACTTGATCAACGCAGCGAACTGCTCGGGGGTCGAGACGAAAGGCTCCACCCCTTGCTTTGCCATGTAGTCCAGGATGTCGGGCATGACCAGAATTGCGGCCACTTCGCTCGAAATCTTGTCGACGATCGCCTTCGGCGTGCCAGCCGGCGCAACGATGCCGAACCAGGCCGCCACCCCGTACCCTGGCAGGCCGGCCTCGGCGTAGGTCGGAACTTGCGGCAGGGACGCCGAGCGGGTTTCGCCCGTGATGGCAATCGCCTTGAGTTTGCCGCTCTTGATGTGAGAGATTGTCGCAATGATGGTTTGAAAGGACAGATCAACTTGAGCGCCTATGAGGTCGGCCATGAGCGGCACTGCCCCTTTGTAGGGAATGTGCTGCAATTTCGTGCCTGTCATTATGTTGAAGAGCTCGCCCGACAGATGGACTATTCCGCCGACACCCGTCGTGCCGAAATTGAGCTGCCCGGGTTTGGTTTTGGCCAGTGCTATGAACTCTTTCAAGTTATTGGCCGGTACCCTTGCATTGAGCACCAGAACGATCTGGGTCTTGCCAATTGTAGCCACCGCAGCGAAGTCCTTGACCGCGTCGTACGGGGGGTGGAGCAGGCTTGGGCTAGCCACAAAGATCGGGGATACCAACAGGATCGTATAGCCATCGGGCGCAGCTTTGGCCACTGCTTCGGTGCCGATGATCGTGTTGCCGCCGGGGCGGTTGTCCACGATTACCGGTTGGCCCCACTTCGACGCCAGTTTCTGGGCCGTCATGCGGGCCATCGGGTCGGTACTGCCGGCCGGCGGATAGGGGACGATGAAACGGATAGGCTTAGCCGGATAAGCTTGCTGGCCTGTGGCGGAGCCGGCAATAGCCAGGAGCATGCACAAGGTGAGCGCGCGCATCGCTGCAACAGAGCAATCTGTCATGGGGACTCCTCCTGTCAAATCGCCTGAATCGCCCTTCATTTTTTTCGCGAACCAGAACCCAAACCGATGCTTCCCGGATAGTTCTAACGCGCGACACCGGCGTACTTGATCGTTTCTGATCTTATACCGGTTCGATCAATCGCGCTTGAACCGTTAGTTCGCGCGCGTCTTCGACCGGGAAGTCAAAGCAAACTATAATGCCAACATGGCGCCACTTGACCTAGACCTGGACCCGGATTCAGAGGAAGCGGAATTTGTCGAGCAAAGACTGACGGGTAAGAATCTGCTCGCCGTTGCCCACTGGATGACCGCATTCGGAATGCCGTCGCAGCTGTTCATTGCCGAGAAAGCACTCAACAAGCTCAAGATGCTCAAATTGGCCGGTGTGAGGTTCACGTTTCACATCGCGCATGTTGGGGATCGGATTCCAAGAGATCTGGTCCGACGGCGCGGACTGACTCTTTGCTCCGATCAGAAAAACGATCGCAATATTCACGTCTGGATAAACGGAGCCGACGTAACCGGAAAAATCGGCACGAGCATCAAAACCGTGCTGCGTGAGCTCCTGCATGCAGCGACCATGGGCGCTGTGCGGCTTGGGAATCTGAGGCCGCCTCAAGAAACCCAGTTGGACAACGACGTTCAGGGCTTGTACGAAGTCGCGAACGCCGTCATCAAGCACTATGAGGAGAGGGTCGATGCGTTCAAGAACGGCAGCGTTGATCTCGCCGCATTTGAAGCGCAAATGTACCGGAGCGCGAGCAACGCATTTGCGCACGCCGATGCAACATTGGCCTGGATGCTGTCCAGCGCCTACGCTTACGACTACTTGCAGTCCATTCCCTATAAAGGAAAGCCCAGTTGGGCGCGGTTTGTGGAAGCAATTCGGACTGTTCTTGATCTTTCGCCAGATGTGGATCCGGCAATATCCAGGGCTCTGCGCATTGCAGAAGTCATTCCCGAAAACGCTGCAGACAATATGTTCATGTCTGTGACCCACGGGGGTCGTGCAAGGCGATTCAAGTGGTTCTTCGTGGATGAACACCTCGTAATCGAAAACGAGTCTGGACTCAAGCACACCTATTCCGCCGAGGAGATACTCGCCATTCTGTCCGGCATTCAAACCGAGTTTGGCGATAGATGGTTTCCATTGGCAAACAACGTTGAGAAGATGCGTCGAGGAACAGAGATCCCGGGATTGGGTATGGCCATTTACCGCCTACGTCCTGGAGACACGCTGCACGCGCAAGGCGCGAGTTATCTTGGCGTGGTGCTGGACGAAGTGGGGATCCTCGAGTGGAACGGCAAGTCCAGAGGCATTTCCTGGCGCCTAAAAGTCGACCCCAAAGAGCCGGAAGCGCTCAGGGCGCGCTTGGGCAGGCAGCCATCGTCACTGATCCAAAAAGCTCTGTCCTGATGACCGTTTGCAGACGCGTCGCTGTGATCGCTCCCTGCGCGCAATCTGGTCAATCTCATGCAACAGCGTCGCCACGCGAGCATAATGCGGCTAGTACTGAAATCAACTCTAACACGCGCGCAAGCGTCAGCCAGGGAGGAGACAGGCATGGGACCGAAACTTGTGGATCATCTGCTCTACGAACCGGAAGACTCCGGGATTTTGTGGATCAAGTTCAATCGTCCGGAACGCATGAATGCGCTGGTGGGCTCGTCCGAAGAAAACGCCACGGTGTCCAAAGTGGGGGAGTACATGCGCTCCGGCGACGACGACCCGAATGTGCGCGTCATGGTCCTGACCGGCGTCGGGCGGGGTTTTTGCTCCGGTGCAGACATGAAACGCGACGTTCCCGACGCGCTCAAAGGCGAGAATTTCATCGGCAATCGCAACATCCCGCCCGGGCCGGATGCGGCGCGGGAGCATTTCATTCACGGCTTCACCAAGCTGCACCGCGATATTTCGCTGGTACGCAAACCGACCATCGCCATGATCAACGGTCCAGCCGTCGGCTCCGGGATGGATATGGCGCTGCACTGCGATATCCGCATTGGCTGCGAGAATACGCGCTTCGTCGGCTACCAGCAGCTCGGGCAGATCATGGAAAACGGTGGCAGTTATTACCTGCCCAAGATGATCGGCCTCGGCCGTGCCTTGGAATTCGCCTACGTCGGCCAGCTCGATGCGCAGCGCGCCTACGATTGGGGCATGCTCAATCATCTGGTGCCGGCGGATAAGCTCGAAGAGACGACCCGTGAATTGTGTGAACGCATCATGCGCACCCCGCCGCTGGTGCAGTGGATCAGCAAGCGCATCATGCGCGCGGCCCTGGACAGTTCGTTGGAAACCACCATGGTCATGACCTCCAACGCAGGCGGCATACTCAGCGGTTCCGAAGATGCGCAGGAAGCGCGCCGTGCCTTCTTGGAGAAACGTCGCCCCGTCTTTCAAGGCCGCTAGTGCAGTGGTTTGTCAAGACATCGCAGGTTGATCGCGCTCGCGTAGCGAACCACGGGGCGCGGCGTAAGTGCCCCGACTTCATCTATGTGATGCACACTCGCCTATACGGTGCCGCCGGCGCGCAGCTGCGCGATCTCTTCCTTGGAAAACCCGTATTCGGCCAGTACCTCGTCGGTGTGCTGCCCCAGGCGCGGAGGCATGGAATGGATGGTCGCCGGGCTCGCGGACAGGCGATAAGGCGAGGTGGGTACGGCGAAGGGCGGCAAACCGCTTGCGTCGGTGTCGTCAAACGCATGGAAGAACTTGCGGTATTCGAGCTGCGGATGGTGGACGGCGCGGGCGAGCGGGATGACTTCCATCGCCGCCACGCCGACCTCCTTCAGGATGGCCTCCCATTCGCCTGCCGTTTTCGTTGAGAGCCTGCGCTCGATTTCCTCATCGAGGGCCTTCATGTTCTTCGCGACGGAAGCAGCTGTGGCAAAGCGCGAATCCCGGGGAATATCGGTGGCATCGATGGCTTTCCACAGCTTCTCGCGGCGGCTGGCCCCGCCGGCAGCAATCGAAAGATAACCTTCTTTGCAGCGGTAGGTATTCAGCACGTAGGAACCTTTGCCCGAGGCATTGCCCACGAGCGGCGGTGTCTCATTGGCGGTGATGGCGCGCAGCACTTCACCACCCATCATGGTCATGGCCGTCTCCAGCATGGAGACATCGACGGCTTGGCCCTCGCCGGTCCGGCTGCGCTGGTAAAGCGCCATGGCGATGCCGAGCGCGGCGGCATAGCCCGTGGTGTAGTCCACGACCGTGGACCCGGATTTCAGCGGACCGGTTTCCGGCGTGCCCGTAATGCTCATCATGCCGCTGACCGCCTGGATTACATTGTCGATGGCCGGGTCGCTTTGCTTCGGGCCGGTCTGGCCGTAGCCGGTGAGCGAACAGAAAATGATGCGCGGATTAAGCTTCTTCAGGTCCTCGTAGCCGATGCCATAGCGCGCCATCGTGCCACCCTTGAGATTTTCGATGATCACGTCGGCATTTTTGGCCATCCTACGGAACACCTCCTGGCCAGCCGACGTATTGATGGCGAGCGTCATCGAGCGCTTGTTGGCGTTGTAGGCGAGGAAGTTGTGCGCCATCTTGGCATTGTGAAAGGGCGTGGGCAGGTTTCCGGAAGTACGCGCGGAATCACCGCCGTCGGGATGCTCGACGTGTATGACGTCAGCCCCGTGCAGGGCCAATTGATAGGCGGCGAAGGGCGCCGCGACGACACGCGCAACGGCCAGTACCTTGATGCCGGCAAATGCCTGATCCAAATCCATAGTTAGCACCTAAAGCAAGGTGGTTATCCGGAGCGGAGTTACACTGGCTCCTCGAGCCCAAGTTCTAGTTCGGGCTCGTGCTATAGATCAACCAGTCGGAATACCCGGCTGTGTAAGCACCGGCGATCGCCGTCTCGTGCTTCACCTTGACCTGTCGGTAGCCTGCTTTTCCGCGCAACTGCTGTATGCAATCGCGCTGGCCCCACCAGCGCGTGCGTCCGTTACCGCAGTTGCCGCCGCTGGAAGAGAGCGGATGCGGGCCTTCGACACTGATATTTCCGGCATAGAAATCGTGCGCTTCCCCCCGCTTCACGCCGTGCCATTGGAAGCCCTCGAGGAAGTACTGAAAGAAGAGGGTGAAGCCGTCGTACGGGTTGAATACGTCGATCTCTTTTGCACTGAGCCCCGAACCCTCGTAACACATACGCGCGATATGGTCGGTCCACTCTTCGGTCTCATCGAGCGTTTCACAGCCGCTGCGGACTACCCCCCTTTGCGAACAATGGTTGAGGATGTAGACCGGTTTCTGCTTCATGTGTCGCGCACGAGCGCCGGTGGTGAAAAGGAAAGCGCCGGCGGTCTGAATCGGCAGGTCGCAATCGAGGAGGCTCATGGGTTTACATACCCAGCGTGCTGCCAGATAGTCCTCCACCGTCAGGACCTCGCGCCGGTGCTGGTAATAGTATCCCTCCGGGTTCAAGAGACCGTTGCGGCGCTGGTTGATGATAAAGGGTGCCATCCTGTCGTGGCTGGTATTGTACTTGCGGCAGTACTGGTCGAAGCCGAAGGCTATCTGCGGGATCAACTGCCAGCCCCAGGGACCGGTAAATGCGTTCGCCCCGGAAAACGTTTTTTCTTCCATCTGGTGATAGCGGCCCGTCAGGTTACCTGTGCCTCTCACGACGAGGCAGGTGCTGGTCTTGCCTTCGCCCACTGCCTGGGCGCCAACGGCCAATGCAGTGTTCAGACAGCGGGGGCCATGACTGGTAAATTTGACATTCTTCAATCCCATATTCTTGACCAGCCAGTCCGCGGTCAACAGGCTCAGACCATCCTCGGTATCGTAGGGCGGAGCGAAGTACGGCCTCGGTGCCCAGGTGTCCCCCATACCTACTGGACAGGTGACGACACCATCGACTTCGTCGGGCGAAATCCCCGCATCATCCAGCGCTTTCTGTGCGGCGGTAATCGTCAACGCCCCCACGCTCGTTCCGAGGTCGGCTCCGTCCCAGTGCCGTATGCATGGGGCTTGCCCGATTCCGGCGACCGCCACCTTGCCGCGGTGCTCCCATAAGCCGGTTCCCTCTTTGGTTCGATACACAGATGCTGGTGCATCCTTGGTTGCCATGTTCGATGTCCTTCTGTGGGTAATTCGGAAAATGTAATGGCAAGTCTTGCTAGTTTGCCACTCGCCATTCGGGAACCAGTTGGCCCATCACCGTCTCTTCGAATTCCAGATTGACGGCGGCCCCTACCGGGACTTTGTCGGGCGCAGTTCCCGGAAGGTGGGAGAAGAACTTGATCTCCGGGTTCTCTTCGAGTTCTACAATCGCGATGTTGAAGGGTTGCCGCTCCTGCAGCAGGCGCACGCGCGAGTCGTACATGACGCAATAGCCGTGTATCTTGCCCCGCCCCTTTACATCGCGCCACCCCAGATGCTCGCTCGATCCGCAAGCGAGGCAGGTCTTCTCCGGCGGGTACTGCATCCTGTTACATGTTTCGCAAACCTGAACAATCAATCGGCGCTCGTTACAGGCATCCCAAAACGGCTTGCTTACCGCATCAGCTATCGGCGAAGGCTTTGGCATATCTGACCCCTCCTGGCGGACTTTAATGGTTAGGACTTCATTGCATAATAACGCGGCGGATAGTCCGGTGAAAGTCGATTCTTTCTTCGGTGGAACTTAACGTTTCGATAGATCTTCTGCGCTAAGGTCAAGAATGTCTGCTGCGATCTCTGCGCGCCTTCCTCCGTTAAGCCATGGCTCACTCGCGGCACTCTTCATCCAGAGGAAGTTAAAGCCTGCCCTCAGCGCAAATTGCCGGTCGAGCTCGGTGTCGCCAATATGATAGTAGCGCTCTACCTCGAAGGCTTCCCGCACTTCGCTCAACTTATGTTTCAGTGAGACAAAATCGATAGGGATGTTGTTCTTATCCATCAGGTCTTGCTGCACGCTCAACGTGCGATCCGAGCCGGTTCCGATTATGCAACCGGATTCCCGCGCCCGCCTCACCATGTCCAGCGTGACGGGCCCAGGCGGGTCCCCAACTTCCAAAGTCCCGTCTATGTCAAAGCTTATTAATATTTTCAAGTATAGGTCTCCCTCTTCATCCTGGCCATCTTCGCGCCTCGCGCCGCCGACGACGGTTTCGCGCTGATTCAGCGCAGCATGTTGCGCCTGTGCCCGGCTAATTGCAACGCCGCCCAAGTCGAAAAGGCGCGGATCCTGAGATCCGTGAAGCGTGCGCCCCCTCGATTGTTTGTGTTTACGGTACGATGGTTCGTGCTTCCGTTGCCGCGTTGATTCGATGGCGGTCAAAAATTCAAGATAGACCTGCCGGCTGACTGAACAAGCTTTACTCTGGAAGGAGGGGAACGATGAAACGCATGCATTTGCTTCGCAGATCGCTTCTGCTCGTCATCATCATGTCTTTCGCGACTGCAGCCCTCGCGCAGAAGTACGGCGGCACGTTGCGCATACCGGCGCGCGAGAACCCGGCCAGCGCGTCCCCGCACGAGGAAGGGTCGATAACGATACTCCAACCCTTCATGCCGGTGTTCAACAATCTCGTCATCTTCGATCAGCATGAAAAAAAGGTGAGTCCCGAGACGATCAGGCCGGAGCTCGCCACCGAGTGGTCCTGGAGCCCCGACAACACGGTGCTGACAATGAAGCTGCGTCAGGGCGTCAAATGGCATGACGGCAAGTCCTTCACCAGCGCCGATGTCAAGTGCACTTGGGACACGCTCAAGGAGAAGCGGGATTCGCACTGGCGCAAGAATACGCACAAGGAGTGGTATGCCAACCTCAAGGAAGTCACCGTCGCCGGGCCGTACGAGGTGCATTTCACGCTGGGTCGAGCACAGCCGTCGTTTCTCTCTTTCCTTGCGAACGGCTGGTCCCCCGTCTACCCCTGTCATGTCGACGGGCGCGTGATGCGGCAGAAGCCGATCGGGACCGGACCGTTCAAGGTCGAGGAATTCAAGATAGGTGACGTGATACGGCTGGTGAAAAATACTGGTTACTGGAAGCCGGGGCGGCCGTACCTCGACGCCATCGAATGGCGCATTGTGCCCAGTGCGGCCACTCGGATGCTGTCTTTCATAGCGGGACAATTCGATATGTTGGCCACCGCGGACGTGACCGTGAGCGCTCTCAAGGACATTCGCGCCCAGGCGCCGAAAGCAGTTTGCGAAACCCGCGCCGGCAACTCCACAGGCTATTTGCTTATCAATCACAAGGCCCCGCCGTTTAACAACCCCAAGGTGCGACGTGCGATGTCACTCGCCCTTGACCGGTCTGAATTCGTGAAAGTGCAGCAGGGAGAAGCCCGGGTCGGCGGCATCATGATGGCGCCCCCGGCCGGCAATTGGGGACTCACGCCCGAACAACTCGCGACGGTGCCTGGAATGGGCAAGAACGTCGAGCGCAATCGCGCGGAAGCGCGAAAGATCATGCAGGAACTGGGGTACGGACCCAACAAGAAGCTGAAGACGAATTACATCGTGCGCATGGCCACTCCCGACTACTTGATGTCCACCTCGCTCGTCGCGGATCAGCTGCGCACCATTTACATCGAAGGGGAAATCGAGCAGAAGGAAACCTCGCTGTGGACGGGCGCGATGATCAAGGGAACATACGAATTGGGCTGGCAGGGCACCGCCGCGGCGATCGACGATCCGGATGTGGTTTTGTACGAAGGGTACTTCTGCAAATCGATGCGCAACTTCACGCACTACTGCAATCCCGATCTCGAGGCGAAGATCGACGAGCAGTCCGCGACCGTCGATCCGGTCAAGAGGAAGAAATTGGTGCAGGCAATCGATCTAATGCTGCTGAAGGATGTCGCCCGGGCGGCCATGTATCAGGCCAATACCAGGGCTTGCCGGTATCCTTACGTGAAGGGCGTCGTCGTGCCAAACAACAGCAGCTACACGCACCACCGAATGGAAGACGTCTGGTTAGAAAAGTAGCGTAAGCCCCGGGAGGAGAGTTGAACGGTAACTCAAAGCTCCCGGAGCCGGTCTTCGGCGGGACCCGGCACAGGTCCCGCAGCTCAAGCCTCAGGCCGGCACCAGCCCGAGCACGCTCTCGAGACGCTTGCGATGCTGCCTGGGCGCGCCCAGGCAGTGATAGAGCATTCGCGATGTCTTGGTGTGCAGCGTCAGCCCGTATTCGTGCAACACTCCCATTCCGGCATGTACTTCGTGCCCGAAGTCACATGCACGCAGATAGCTTTCGGAGGCCACCGACTTGGCGACGTGAACGCTCGCCGCAGCATCCATGCCGCTGTCGAGTTTCCATAGCGCCTCGTAGGTGGTCCAGCGCGCGGAGTCGAGATAGTTGACGATATGGATGATGTGATCCTGCACGCGCGCAAAGCGCCCGATGGGCTGTCCGAACTGCGTGCGCTCACGCGCATAGTCGTTGGACATCTCGAACACCCTCTTGCATCCGCCCACCTTGTAGGCGCATAGCACCGGCGTCGCGGCCTGTATTCCGCGCTCGAGCGCATCCCAGGCGGCTCCGGCGGCGCCGATCAGATCGCCGCCGCTCACCCGGACTTTGTCGAACGTCACCTCGCAGGTGCCGGACATGAATCCCTCAAGTACGCGAACGGCGACTCCCGGCGCCTTGGTATCGACGCGAAACAGGCTGATGCCCGCGCCGCCCTCGATGCCTGCGGCCACCAGCAGGTCGGACGCGTACTGGGCATCGTGGACGAACACCTTGGTGCCGGATAACAGGAAATCCTTGCCGTCGCGCCTGGCTTTGAGGCGGATATGGTCCGGCGACCAGCCGTACTGCGCTTCGGTCAGCGCAAGCGCGAAAACGCGTTTTCCGCTTGCAATCTGCGGCAGCCAGTCCTTCTTCGCGCTCTCGCTGCCCGCTTCAAGCAGTATGCGCACGCACAAGACCGCGGATGAGAAAAGCGGGCCGGGCACCGGGCCGGTTCCGAGTTCTTCGAATAGCACGCCCACGTCGGTCAGGGAGTTGCCGCTGCCGCCGTATTGTTCGGGAATGGCGATGCCGGTCCAGACCATTTCCGCCATCTGCGGCCAAATCTTGTGCATAAACTGCGCCGGATCGCGGTCCAGTTTGAGCAGGACGTCGCGCCCGCACGAACCGCGCACGAAATCGCGTGCCGAATCCTGGATGAGCCGCTGGGTGTCGTTAAGTGATAGGTCCATTTTCGTCTCCTAGGGAAACACTGAGCATTTGTCGTTCGTCCCAAAGCACTCGGTTTGTTTCCTCTGATGTTGGGGGATATACAAGGGGGCATCGCCCCCTTGTTCAACGCCTTCCTAGCGCAGTGCGCTCACTTTTTCGCGCTCGCTTCTGCCGATGCCGATGCGCCGCGACATGACCACCCGCTGTATGTCGGTGGTGGCTCCGGGATGCAGCCCCGTGATGCCGTCGCGCTGGAAAAATTCGAGGGTTCCCTTGAGCGGCCCCCAGCGCTTGTCATAGGTCAGCGCGCACGGCCCGGCTATGCGCAACATTTTCTCGGACATATCCAGAGCCGACAGCTTGCGCTGCAGACTGTATTGCGCCCCTTCGTAGGAGCGCGGCTGACCGGATTGAGAGAGCCAGTAGTTACGCAGCCCAAACAGCCGCGTGATCTCTGCTTCAATGTACAGGTCGACGATTTCCGCACGCGCTTCCGCGTCGTCGGCGATGGCGTAGCCGTCGTGCCGCTCGCGGCAAAGATCCATGAAATCAGAAACAATGCGGCGGGCGGACAGGTTCCCCATGCCGCCATGCTCGACTTCCAGATGCGTCGCCGCCACCTTCCAGCCGTTGTTTTCGCCGCCGATCAGGTGATCTGCGGGAACACGCACGTTGTCGAAGAACACGGTATTCTTGCCGCCGCCGCCGCTTCCCCCTTCGCCGCCCGTGGAGAGCAACTCCATCGGCACGACGGTGATTCCCGGAAGGTCCATCGAAATCATCAGCCACGAAAGATTCTTGTGGCGCTCGCCCTTCGGGTCGGTGACGACTATCGTCCACGAATAATCCGCGCCAAACGAGCTTCCGACGAAAGTCTTCTGTCCGTTTACGACATAGACATCACCATCGCGGATCGCAGTCGTTTTGACGCCAGCCAGATCGGACCCCGCACCCGGCTCGGTCAAGAGCTGCCAGCTGCGCACTTCACCGCGGAAGATCGGCGGCAGAAAACGCTTCTTGTGCTCTGGCGTACCCCATACCAGGATGCACGGCGCGCTCATGCGGCCGCCCGAGTCGTAATACGGCGGCAAAGGCAATCCGATACGCCCCATTTCATCGCTCAGGATGGCCGCCTGGTCGACCGAAAGATCGCCGCCGCCATATTCTTTCGGCATGTAGGGATAGAGCCATCCCTTCGCCCCCAGGCGACGCCCCAGTTCGCGCCGCAGCTGATACTGCTCGTACGGTGTGTCGCAGGAGTCCGCGTAATATTCGATGTTCGGAGGAACGTTCTGTTCGAGAAACGCGCGTACTTCGGCGCGGAATTTGCTTTGCTCGGCTGAATCTTCAATCGCGAAATTCATCGAATTTCCTCCTATTTTCTAATTTGAAAATGAGTTGACCGGCATTGCATCGAAGGCGACGATGCCATAACCAGCCTCATGCACCGCTACCCCTGCTGGCATTGACGCGAATCGTACCCTTGTATCCTAACCGACTGCTTCGTCGAAAGATAGGCAACCCGACCCCGAGTCCCCATTAGACCGAAGATTCTAGTGGTAGAAACTACATTGCTTCTCCAGCCACGCGTAGCGCTCACTTGTTCTGCCAATTCGGCTTGCGCTTTTCGGCAAAGGCCTTCGGACCTTCGACGTAGTCCTGGCTCTGCAGGTTCTCCTGCTGCGCCGGATAGATCGTGCGCATGGCGGTCTCCAGGGTCGGCTCCATCATACCGGCGTAGATCGCCTGCTTGGACGCGCGTACCGCCTTCGGCGAGCCTTCGAGAATCAGTGCCGCCCAGCGCTTGGCCGCCGCCAGCGCCTCGCCTTCAGGCACGACCTCATTGACGAAGCCGAGCTCCTTGCCTTCGGCCGCGGGAACGCGGCGCCCGGTCAGGATCATTCCGAGCGCCTGCTTCTGCGGGATCATCCGCGACAGGCGGTGCACGCCGCCCGCGCCGGCGATCAATCCCACGCGAACCTCGGGCAACGCGAATACGGCATTCTGGGCGGCAACGATGATGTCGCAAGCAAGCGCAGTCTCGAACCCGCCGCCCATGGCGATGCCGTTTACGGCGGCGATCAAAGGCTTCGCCAAGTCGAAGCGATGCGTGATGCCGGCGAAACCGGTGCTCGGCCGAGGGCCACGCTTGCCGGTCGCCTGCACCTTCAGATCGTTGCCGGCGCAAAAGGCGCGCGTGCCGGCGCCCGTGATGATGCCGATCCAAAGATCGTCGCGCGCCGCGAATTCGTTCCACACGCCATCGAATTCGCAATGCGCTTCGTTATGCAATGCATTCATCACCTCGGGACGATTTATGGTGACGATGCGGATCCGCCCCTCGTCCTCTACCTTGCAGTAATTGTAATCATTCATCGTCTCTACCCTTTCTGAAAAGATCTGGTGCCGGCGAGCATCGGCGACGGCGGGTGGCGCCCACGCGGCGTCTCCGACATGCGCGTTCGATTCAGGCGATCCCCAGGCGCTCCTTGTAGTCGCGATCCCAATAGGCGAGGACCCCCAAGCGAACGCGCTCATCCATGCTGAGAAACGGTTCTGCGCGCATCTTCAGGGGCTTTTTCGCCACGATACCCGCGTTTTCGATCGCCCGGTAGTGGGATTCGTCGTAGCCGAGAATGTCGCGCAGCACTTCGTAATTGTGTTCACCGAACATCGGCGCCGGCAAGCGCACGTGCACGCTCATGTGACTGAAACGCCACGGCCGGCCGAGTATCTGACGACGCGATCCCATCTCCCTCTCCTTGGGAAAGTTCATCATCTCGAGCAAGCCACGCGCCTTCAACTGCGGATCAAAATGCAGGTCGCGCCCGTCGAGCACCGCGCCCGCAGGCACGCCGGCTGCCTGCAATCGCTCCATCACCTCGAGCTTCGGCACATTCCGTGTCCACTGCGAGATGATGCTGTCGATCTCGTCGTGGTTCGCGCGCCGTGCGGGTTCGCTTGCATAGCGTTCAGCGCGCGCGAGTTCGGGCCGCCCGATCACGCCGCAGAGCGCGGCCCAGTCGTGATCGTCGCGTACGCTGAGCGTGCACCACGCATCGTCGCCGGCGCAGCGATAGCAACCTTGCGGAGCAAACTGGCGGTGGCGATCCCCGATTCTTTCCCCGGGCGTGCCGTTGGCGATCCAGTCGAGAATGTATTCGCCCAAGTTGTAGCAGCCGAGTTGATACATGCCGACATCGGCCCACAGGCCGCGTCCGAAGCGGCGTCGATAGCGAAGACCGAGCAGCACGGCAATAATGCACGACCATGCGGCCAGGAAATCCACGTACGACTGTCCCGCTTTCGAGGGTTCAGCACTGCGGTATCCCGTTACGGCAGCCAACCCTTGAGTTCCTTCCATGGTCCTCGCCTGCGCCGGATAGGCCGAGAACCGGCCGCCGTAGCCGTAACCGGTATTCGACACCAGCACGATGTTCGGATTGATGGCTTTCATGTTCGGGTAGTCCAGGCCCCAGCCGCGCATGACCCGCGGCGTGAAGTTCTCGACCATAACGTCGCTGACCTTGATCAGATCGACCAGAATTTCACGCCCTTCCTTGCGCGCGAGGTCTACGACCAGCGACTTCTTTCCGCGGTTCAGCACGTTGTAGGTGCTCCGGCGATTCCACGGGTCGCCTCCCGCGCAGTCATCAGGCAGCAATCCGGCGGTGCGAGTGAGATCCGGCCGCCCCGGGCCTTCGATCTTGATCACCTCCGCGCCCAGATCGGACATCAGCCCGCCCGCATAGGGCCCGGCAAACACGTAGGTGCTGTCGATGACGCGAATGCCTTCGAGCGGCAGTTTGGTCATGCGTATCATTTGTCACCTTCTCCCTGCGTTCGGCGAGCCGTAGTCGGATGGTGCGTGAAGCACGCATCGCTCTGCAGCGTTAAGAGCTTATTTCAAAATGAGGGGATACATCCCCTCAAACTCCCCTATATCAGGGGCCATTTCGGTAATTCCGAAACGGCCTCTAAGTCGCCGATGGGCGGTAGCGGGCTCCTGCAACTAAGGGCGATGGTTGCGCTCCCACGGATAAGGCGAATCACCACATCTTATTTAGCAGATCTACCAACTCCGAGCGATCCTTCACCTTGCGCGCGTTCTGGTGCAGATAGAAATCTTCCATCGCATCGTGCGCAATGCGCTCGATGTCCTGCTGCGCGATGCCGGCGTCGCGCAGCCGCACGGGCATGCCGAGGCTCCGATAGAAGTCCTCGACGAAATCCGGGGCGCGTTTTGCCGCCTCGTTCTCCGGCAACCCGTCCGCGACGCCCAGCGCCTGCGCCAGCCGGGCGAGCCCTGCGGATGTCTCGTCCAGATTGAAGCGCATGCCCCACGCCGTCGCGAGCGAGTAGGAATCGCCGTGGCTGACGTTTGGGTAGAGCGTGTCAATGACATGCCCCAACGACGAGATGATGCCGAATCCGCGCCCGCCCATCCCGTCTGCCGCCCGGTTGGAGAGGAACGACGCCGCGACAAGGTTCATGCGCACCGTGGTGTTGCCCGGGTCACTGCGCATCAGCGGCATGCACTCCACGCAGAGGCGTAAGGCGTGCAGCATATCGCCGTGCGCAACCGGATTGGTTCGCGGCGCGGCCACGCCGGTCAGGATTCCGCCGAGCGCGGAGGCCGACGCACTCAAATAGAGGTCTGCCGGCGCCGTCAGCAGAGCAGCGTCATCCCAGATCATCGCCACGGGGCGAGTCTTGGGGTCGAACAGCTCCAGGCGGTGGCGGGTCTTGGTGTCCATGACCGCCGTGCCCGCCCGCGTCATCGCCGTGCTCGGCGTGGTGACAACCAGAATGTTCGGGATCTTCGGCGCCATCAGCCGCGGGCTCACGGGCGCCTTGCCGGGAGGATATTGCGTGCAGATCTCGTGCACGTCGCCCTTTTCGGCCAGCAGAATGATGATCGCGCGTGCCGTGACCATTGCGCTGCCGCCGCCCGCGGCCACGATGAGATCCGCCCCGGCGCCTCGCGCAGCCGCGACGCCATCGGCTACCGAGGGCAGCGGCGACGACGCTTCAACACCATCGAAGAGGCCAGCAAACTTGTCGCCGAGGTTGGCCTGGATGCGCGCGATCAGATCCGTCTTGCGCGCAACCGATTTGCCGCAGACCACGAAAGCGCGCTTTGCTCTGGCCCGCTCCACCTCGCCGCGCAGTTCGTCCAGAGTGTCCTTGCCCGCGTGGACGCTCAACGGGTATGAGCGATGTCGGAAGGGAGTTACGGTCTCCATGTTCTCCATACTTGTGCTCCTCGTGGATATTTGGACAGGATGGCTGGCCTTACATGATACGTGGGTGCACTGGGCGAGGGAAGGCTGCCCCGATGCGGAATTTGTCTATTCGATTCGTTCCTCGTAACGATCTCCTAGACAAGCTCGGGACCGACATGTAGGCTTCCCCGATGTATTGGATGCGCCGGCCATTCAACATGCTCGGTGCGAAGCGGATCTCTAATGAACATGGGAGGGAAAGCGATGTATCTATCCACTGCAATGGCGCGAATGCTCGCCGCAGTCGTGCTGATGACCCTGGGCGGCGCCGTCGTCGCTCAACAGGCTTATCCCACTAGACCGATCCGCCTGATCGCTCCATTCGCTCCGGGCGGCGGTACGGACTTAGTCTCCCGACTGGTCGCGCAGAAGCTGACAGAGGGTTTGGGCCAGCCAGTGATCGTCGAAAACCGCCCGGGCGGGAACACCATCATCGGCACCGAAATGCTGGCCAAATCGCCACCTGATGGCTACACCATCGAACTGGTGGCGAGCACGCATGTCCTTGTCCCTCTTTTTTTCAAAGCGCCCTTCGATCCGATCAAGGACTTCGCCGCGGTCGGCACTATCGCCAAGAGCGAGTTCGTTCTGCTCGTCAATCCCACGCTGCCGGTCAACAATGTGAAAGAACTCATCGCGTACACCAAATCCAAGCCTGGGCAGCTCGACTACGCTACTCCGTCTGCAGGAGGAACGAACCATCTGGTGCATGAAATGTTCAATCTCCTGACGGATACCAAAATGCAGCACATCCCCTACAAGGGCAGCGGGCCGGCCATCACTGCCCTCCTCGCGGGCGAGGTGCATTTGCATTTTTCCACCACAGGTCCCACTGTTCCCTACATCAATTCCGGCAGACTGAAAGGCTTAGGGGTCACAGGCGAGACGCGGCTTGCGGCCCTGTCCAATGTGCCCACATTTATCGAGGCCGGCGTGCCAGGCATCGCCAAGCTTGGGAGTTTCTATGGCATCATCGCTGCCGCCGGTACGCCGAAGCCGATTGTCGACAAAATGAATGCCGAACTGGCAAAGTATCTCGCCCAGCCAGAGTTCCAGGAAAAGCTGCTCAGCCAGGGGCTGGTGCCCTTCAGCTCGACCCCCGAGCAGTTCGCTGCGCTGCTGAAGGATCGCCTGGCTCTGAACGCCGATATCATCAAAAAAGCGAACATCAAGTTGAAAAACTGAGTGACCGGGTTCGGCCCAGGGATGTGCGGGTTGGGAGACGAATCGCTTTGGGTTTGACGAACACTACTGCCACGTGCATCGGCAGCTTGGCAACCGAAGCGGTGCACTGGGATGTTTCGAGTGCACTATAGCGAATCCATGTACGAAACAACGTGACGGGAGTAGACCTTATGTCGAGCAGATGGGATGAGCTGGTGCCTGGTGCAGAAACGGGATCGGTCGAGTTTGTCGTCACCGACGAAATGATCGATGAGTATGTGGGCGCGATGGAGATCGCGCATCCCTGGTTCACCAGCGCAAACACTCCCTATCATGCCCGCATCGCACCGCCTGACATGATTTGCAAGCTTGCCATGACCCCGCTGTTTCAGGAGTACATCCGGCGCGAGCTGGGGCCGAACATGCGTGCGCGGCAGGCGTTCAAGTTCTTCGCTCCGATCCGCGCCGGCATGACGGTGAAAGCCACCGGGCATTTGACTGAAAAGTATGAGCGCCGCGGCAAGCACTTCGTCACCCTCGAAGCTCTGTTCACGGATGAGCAGGGCAATCCGTTGGTGCTGGACAAGCGCACACAGTACCTTCCTGAACCCGCAGCCGCTGCGTAACAAGATCGGAGAATTTATGGAATTCCCAGCAATCGAGAAGCGCATAACGATCGAGAAAATGGCGAGGTACACCGGGGAAGCGGGAATCCACACCGACGACAAAGCGGCGCAGAAGATCGGCTTGCCAGGCGCCGTTGTCCAAGGGGGACAGCTGGTGGGCTATTTGAACGAGATGATGACGTATGCGCTGGGCCAGGGTTATCTCGAAGGCGGCGATATTTCCGTCGTATTCGTAAAGTCTGCGAAGCCCGGGGATGTTCTGGTTACGCGTGCGGCGGTCAAGGAGCAGCGCGAGACCGGCGCACGCATCATGGTCGACTGCGAAGTATGGGTGGAGAACCAGCGCGGCGAGAAGATTGCCGTCGGCAATGCGAGCGGCTTGCTTCCGGAATCAGCCCAGAAATAGAAATGCACCATTTGGACTAACTCGGGCGAGCGGCCAAGGCGGAAGAGATTGCCAATGCAGCGTCTTCTCTTCTCCCCAATACATCATCCATTCATTATTGATGTTGCACTGCCGTTGGATGGCGGTGCGACTGCCTAGATCAACGCTTGCTCAGCGCCCGAACACCGATAGCTCGCGTCGAAGCCGGAGGGCGCCCAGAATAAAGAACCTCCGTCAGAAATTCGTTGAAGACACGGACCTTTGCGGACGTCGCGCGGTGCTTCGCCATCACTGCGTAAAAGGTCTTTGCCATCGTCTTCCAGTCCGAATACACCTGCACCAGCTCGCCGCTTACCAGCATGGGGTTGGCGAAAATATCGAGTACGTACCCGACGCCCGCCTCCCCGCCAACCGCCTGCAGAAGCGCGTCGCTGCTATTGAAGTGCAGCGGCCCCTGCGGCTGGATGACGAGGGATCTGCCGTCGCGTTCCAAGTGCCAGGGATTCGAGGTGTGGTGGTCTTCGAACCGGATGCCGAGGCAGAGCCGCGGACTGAGCTTGGCCGGATCGCTCGGCAGGCTGGAGGCCACGCTCGGTGTGCAACACACGACGTAGGTCGCTTCGTAGATGGGGCGGGCGACAACACCTGCGTCCTCCACCCGGTCCATCCGGATCGCGACGTCAATGCCACTCGCTATGACGTGGTTGAGTTCGTTGGTGAGCGTTATGGCGGTCGTAAGACCAGGGTAGCGGGCCGCGAAGCGCGGTAGTGCTGGTCCGAGCAGCACGCGACCGGTCGAGATCGGCATTTCGATTTGGAGCGAGCCACGCAGCTCGCCGACTCGCGCCTGCACCTCGGATTCAGCGTCCTCCACCGCGCGCAGGATGTCCCTCGCGCGGTCCAGAAAAAACGTCCCCTCTTCGGTCAGGCGCAGGCGCCGGGTGTCCCGGTCGATCAACGTGACGCCCAAGTGCTTCTCGATGTTGCGCACGCAATTAGTCACGGTCGCGTTGGCGAGCGCCAACGATTCGGCGGCGCGCGAGAAGCTGCTGCACTCCGCTACTCGCACGAAGACCCTCATCGCCAGCAATCGATCCACGATTTTCCCCTCCGTCGCAGAGGGAAGCTTACCCCACTTTTTGGAGAAATCGAACCGCCTATTCAGGGGCTTGCGCCTTTCCGCTCCCGCGTTCCGCGGAATCACTACTTAGGGCGAGAAGGAGGGCCGAGGGGGGAGCGCAGGCTGGTAGATGATCTGGCGATTGTCAGAGGCGGGCCGGCAGGCTTCTCGGCTGCGCTGGAAGTGGTTCGTGCGGGCGCGGAAGAGCTCTTGTTGAAGCAGCTTCCCGCAATCGGGGGCTTCCATAATAAGCGACGGCTGCCTGGTTTTAGCGGGCGCCGACCGGCAGCGTGGACGGAAGCGAGGATTCTTCGATGCCGCTCTTCAAGGATCTGCGCGAAGTCGGGAAGCTGGAAAACGACGGGTCCGCGGTTCCTACATACGTCGACCGACGGCTTTGACCCTACGTTCGCATCGTATCTCGCGTATTGCTTGCGCTCACTCTGGCGTCACGCCAGCCGCCTCGATGATCGCCTTCCAGCGCTTGGACTCTTCTGCGAAGAATCGATCCGCGTCTTCGGGCGAACCGCCCATCGCGGAGCCGTATAGCTGCTTCAGCCGCTCCTGGAATTCGGGCGAGCGTAGCGCCGTCGCGGCGGTCGCGTTGAGCCGGCGCACGATGTTCACTGGCACCCCTTTGGGCACGGCGAGTGCATACCAGACCGACGATTGGTATCCTTTCAGTCCCGATTCATCGAGGGTCGGCACGTTGGGAAAGCTCGGCGCACGCGTCTTGGTACCGACGGCGATCATACGGACGCTTCCGCTATTCAACTCGCTCAGGTAACCCGGGATATTGTCGATGACAACATGGATGCGGCCCGTCGCGAGGTCCAGCTTCGACAGCGACGCACCCTTATAAAAAACGTTCTGAATCTGTGTGCCTGTCATCGATTTGAACATCTCCAGCGCCAAGTGGCCCATGGTACCAACTCCGGAAGAACCGCCATTTAGAATCGTTGGGTTCTTTTTCGCGTAGTCGACCAGCTCGGCTGTCGACTTCACCGGCAAATCCTTGTACACCATCAATGCGTTCGGAAACTCGGCGATGAGCATCACGCCGGCAAAGTCGCTCGGCTTGTATTGCATTTGTTTGTAAAGATACTGATTAGTTGCGAACGCGCCCGGATTGGTGACCAGCAGGGTGTAGCCGTCTGGCTCGGATCGAGCAACCATCAGCGCGCCGACGTTGCCGGAGCCCCCCGGCCTGTTGTCGACGACAAACGGCTGCCCGAATTCCTGGGAGAATTTGTTCGCAAGAAGGCGCGCGAGGATGTCGGTGGCGCCGCCCGGCGCCCACGGCACCACGACTCTGGCGGGATGTGTCGGCCAGGATTGCGCCCGGGCGGGCGTCTCGACCGCAAATGTCGAGGCGCATAGAAGTATGAATATAAACAACCGAATTGCGATTCTCATCAATCCCTCCTTCAATTCGCTGTTTTCGGTCTGCGACGCCCGGAGCGCTACGATTACCTGTCGCCCATCGCTGCGGTGGATGTTGCCGATCTCGCGCTGCCAGTATTGGTAAAGGCCAAAACGCTGTCAAGGAGCGAAACTTGAACAGATTTTTCACGAAAAGTGATCCTGGCAACGATGGAACATCGGCCGTGCGTGCCACTCCTGCCGCCTCCACGTGGCTCGCTGGGTATCGCGCTCTATCGTATCGAGCGCCGGCGATGCGGCTAAGCGTTCGGTGCCACGGGGCGATGCGACATTCCTGACCGTATGTCCGGACATCGCAACTCAGGTCATTTTTTGTGAAAGGTCTGTTCAAGTTTCGCTCCTTGACGGAATTTCGGCCCCTACCAATACTTAACCCGAAACAGGACGACGACGGAGACGCGTGACCATGAGTGAGCTTTCCAATGAGGGCAACTTTGCTGCACTGTGGCCGCGCAGCCCGCGGCAGTCCGTTACCAAGCAGTTGGCGCCACGACATGCCACGCTGAATGGCAAAGTGGTCGCACAGGTCTGGGACTATCTGTTCCGAGGCGACGAGATGTTCGAAACGCTGGAAGAGGGACTGCGTGAGCGTTTTCCCGACATCCGTTTCGTGCATTGGCGCGAGTTCGGCAACATCCATGGCAGCGATGAGCGACAGGTGATTGCAATGCTGCCAGAGCGCCTCAAGAGTGCGGGCGTCGATGCGGTGATCACCGCAGTTGCCGCTTGAGGTAGCTGCACGCCCGCCGTGTTGCGGGCCAGTGCGGTGTGCGAAGCGGCCGGCATTGCGTCCTCTTCTCTCGTGGCGGCCGGATTCATCGGGCAAGCCAAGGCCACACGGGTGGGCTTGGGCATGCCGAATCTTCCCTGGGCGACCCTACCTGGTCACCCTGGAGTGCAGACGCGCGAGCAACTGCGTGCCAATGTGATTGAGACCACTTTGCCGGAGGTTATTGACAACTTGACCGGCGTTCTTGCCGATGGCGCCATTGTGGAAGGCGAGCCGGCGATGCGCGACGTCGTTTTCACGGGTGGTTTCGATGAGGTCAATCAGTACTTCCTCGACCGCGAATGGAGCGATGGACTGCCCATTGTTCCGCCGACGCGTGAGCGTGTCGAAGCGTTCTTGCGTCACACGAGGCGCGGGGCGGACGATGTGCTCGGCGTTCTGTTGCCCGACAACCGGGCTGCGACGGTTTGGAGCATCGCCGTCAACGGTGTGATGGCTGGTTGCCGTCCCGAATACATGCCGGTCCTGGTCGCGCTCGTCGAAGCGATGGCCGATCCGCGCTATGGCGTGGAGCATAGCGGCAACACACCCGGCGGCGAGACGCTCATCATCCTGAACGGCCCCATCATCAAGGAACTCGGCTTCAACTACACGCAAGGCGTGATGCGTGACGGGTTCCAGCCCAACACGTCGGTAGGCCGCTTCTGGCGGTTGTACTTGCGCAATGTCACGGGCTTCCTTCTGCACAAGAACGACAAGGCCACCTACGGCAACACGTGGCGCGTTGCGATCGCCGAAAACGAGGACGTGGTGAAAGCAATCGGCTGGCAGCCGAACAGCGTCGACATGGGGTTTGAGCCGGGCGACAACACGGTGACGATCGCGCGCTATACAGGTGGCGGCATGGCCTCCTCGATGTCTGGCAGCACGCCCGAAGAGCTGCTGCCGTACTTGGCAGACGGGCTGGTGCGACAGACATTTTGGCAGATCGTGTTCACCATGGGCGTGGGGTACGGAACCTTACGGCCCCTCGCGCTGATCTCGCCGATCATTGCCGAGACCATCGCAGCGGCCGGTTGGTCCAAGTCCGATGTGAAGCAGTTCCTGTTCGAAAATGCACGCATGCCGGCCTGGCAGTTCGAGCGCCTGCTGCGCGACTGGCTCTGCAAGCCGATCTGGAACCTCACCGAAGAAGC
>Ga0080064_1001467_pt1 | contig 47317 bp, 49 predicted proteins | sample Subgrocontami54m_FD_69260 | JGI IMG/M metagenome (GOLD analysis project Ga0080064, IMG submission 69260) | Subsurface groundwater microbial communities from S. Glens Falls, New York, USA - GMW46 contaminated, 5.4 m (SPADES assembly) (version 2) ...
CGAGCTGAGAAGCAGCGAGGATTCCACCTCCTGGCCTTCGCCGGTGCGCTCGCGGTGGAGCAGCGCGGCCAGGATGCCCGCCACCATGGCGAGGCTCGAGTGCAGATCGATCGCCGCGGTCCCGCAGCGCACCGGGGGCCGGTCGGGCTCCCCGGTCATGCTCATCAGGCCGCTGTGCGCCTGCAGCGCGAGGTCGTTCGCGCCGATGTGCGCGAGCGGGCCGATGTTCCCGTAGGCGGAGAAACCGCAATAGATCACGCGCGGATTGATCGAGCGGATCGCGTCGAAGTCCAGTCCCCAGCGCTGCATAGCCCCGGGCCGGAAGTTGTGTATGACCACGTCGCACTTCGCGGCCATGCGCAGCGCGGCCTGGCGCCCCGCGGCGCAGCCCAGGTCGAGCGTGATGCTGCGCTTGTTCCGGTTCAACGCGAGGAACGAGGCGCCCACGCCGCCATGGCGCTCGAGCGCCTCCCTGCTCGCGCCGAGGTAGCGCGCCTCGTCGCCGCGGCCGGGCTCCTCGACCTTGATGACGTCGGCGCCGAAATCGCCCAGGACCTGGGTCGCCGCGGGTCCCGCGAACACGCGGGAGAAATCCAGCACTCTGATGCCTTCCAATGCGCCCGGCACGCTCGTTCTCCAGTAAAGGATCAGCGGATCGTGGACAAGACCACGGCCTCGCCCACGGTGAGCTTGTCCTGAAGTTCGGTCTCACACCAGACCTCGAGATGGAAGACCGCCTCGCCCTCGGGCGTCCTTTCGACGCGCTGCACGCGCGCGCAGGACACGACGACCTGGTTCTCGTAGATCGGCTTCACGTATTTCGTGCGCAGCCTGCCCTTCTCCGCGAAGTCGCGTCCGAACGCCTCCAGGAGCAGGCCCAGAATCCAGTTGGTCGAGACCATGCCGTCGGCGATGATGCCGGGCAGGCCCTGCGACTTCGCGTAGGCGTCGTCGTCGTGGATGGTCGGCGGCCCCTGGTGGATGCGGCCGTCGTCGGCCTCCACCGTGGCATGCGTGTCGATGTACCAGCGCATGCGCTCGCGGGTCATCTGCCGCGGCGCCGAGCGCAGCTCCGTGCCCGCCTGCAGTTGCAGCGCGCTCATGCCGAGCCCTCCGCCGTCGAGGCCGCCTGCTTCTGCCGGTAGGCGAGGATCACCGTGTCGCGGTAGGTCATGAGCAGCCTCTGGTCGGAGACGGCCCGCAGCTCGATGTCCAGTTGCATGTAGTCCCGGCCGCGCTTCGCTTGGCGGTCGCTGACCCGTCCGACGACGCGCACCCGCTCGCCGACGCGCACCGGTTCGTGGAAGGTCGCGTCGAATTCGATGTGGACGCGCGCATCGGGACCCGTCCCCGCCGGGCACGCGAACCGGTACAGCCTCAGCTTCTCCAGGTGGATCATGGTCGGGGGGGCGATCTGGTCGACGCTTCCCTGGAAGTAGTCCTGGTGCAGCTCAACCGCGTGGCAGTATTCGCGGACGACGAACGGACTCAATGCGTATTCTACGGGTCCGAGGACGTCGCCGCGGTCCAGATCGCTCACGTAGCGGCCGATCGCCATTTGCGTTTCTCCAGGAAAGGAACGGTCCGCTAAAGGTAGCAGCGAATGCCCCAACATTTAACCCGCTGCAGCCGAGGAATATCTTCTCGCCGCGTGCAAAGGCGGGGCACGGGCCCGGCGAGGCGGCGCGAAATCCGGGTGGCCGGAACGGCCGCTGCCGGTATTTCGCCGGCGTGCCAATATATTAGGGTCTTACAAGTCATGTGTTGACGGACTTGGCGAGGAATCTGGGGTAAACAATGTCTCGTCATTTTGGGAAGTTGCAACTTCGCAACTTCCCAAAATGACGAGATCAATGGATCTCAATTCGAGGCAGGCTGTTTGGTTCCGGCCATGCCGGCTTAGAGGCAGTGCGAAAGCCGAGGAGGACCATGGATAGCCGCACGATTCGCCACCGCGGCGCCGAGGGGAAGCCGGAGGTCGAGTGGGTGCGTGCCATGCGCCTGTTCGTCAGCGTCGTTCAGCACGGCAGCCTGTCCGCCGCGGGCAGGCAGGCGGGCCTGTCGACCGCGACGGTATCGCGCCTCATCCTGGCGCTGGAGGAGGGCCTGGGGGGGCGCCTCCTCAATCGGACCACGCGCAAGCTTTCGCTGACCGAGGCCGGCCAGATCTACTTCCGGCAGGTGGAGCAGATCCTGCACCAGATTTCGGAGGCGAACGACAGCGTGGCCCAGCTCCAGTCGGTGCCGCGCGGAACGCTGCGGGTCCACTCGCGCATGCTGGTCGGCCACCAGTACATCGTTCCCGCACTGCCGGCGTTCCTGGCGAAGCACCCGGAGATCAGGATCGACCTGATCATGTCCAACCACCCGGTCGACCTGGTCGACAGGAACATCGACGTCGACATCCGGATCGGCAAGCTGGTCGATTCGTCGCTGGTGGCGCGCAAGCTCGCGTCCAGCGAACGCATGGTCTGCGCCGCGCCCGAGTACCTCGACCGCCATGCCCAGGTTGAAACGCCTCTCGACCTAGCGGCCCATAATTGCCTGACCTACCGGATCAACCTCGGCCAGACGGTGTGGCGCTTCATCGATACGGACGGCTCGGTGGTGGCGGTCCCGATCTCGGGAAACTTCCAGACCGACAACGGCGTGGCGCTGCTGGAGGCGGTCCGGGCCGGGGTCGGCGTGGGCCTGATGCCTGATTGGGCGATCGTGAGCGACCTCGCCTCGGGAAGGCTGCGCCGCCTGTTCCCGGAGCACCGCGTGAGCTACACCGAGTTCGACAACGGCATCTACGCCGTCTACCAGCAGATGCACAAGACGCTGGCGAAAGTGCGCGTCTTCATCGAATTCCTCGCCGCGCTGTTCGAGGAACGCCTCGGCGCAGGCGCGCGGGATGCGGCGCTCGGCCGCGAGGCCGACAAGCCGCGCCACGTCAAGTCGCGGCCCAGGAAGCGCTGACGAGTCGCGCAGCCCAAGCTACTGCTTCGCTGCCGGAACGAAGGCGAAGCGCTCGCCGCGGCGCACGACCTTGCCGCAATGGGGACCCGCGAAATGCGCCGGCAGGACCAGGCTCGCGTGCTCGGCGCAGTGCTCGAGCACTCGCATGCGGGTACGGCGCGCGGCTTCGGGATCCTCGCAGTAGCGGCTGTTCCAGCTCGGGTTGTAGACCTGCAGCGGATGGTGCATCACGTCGCCGATGAACATGCCCTCTTCGCCTTGCGAGCGCACCCGCACCGCCATCTGGCCCGGCGAGTGGCCGCGGGTGGGCACGAGCTCGATCCCGTCGAGGATGCGCTCCTCGCCCTCGACCAGCCGCGCCTGTCCGGCCTCGATCACCGGCAGGACGCTGTCGAGGAAGATCAGGCCGCCGGGTGTGGGGGGCTTGGACGGGTCGCGGCGGGGGTCGCGCGCTTCGCACTCGATCCGCGACAGGATGTAGGTCGCCTTAGGGAAGGTCGGAACCCAGCGCCCATCGAGGAGCCGGGTATTCCAGCCGACGTGATCGACGTGCGTGTGGGTGCAGATGACGTAGTCGACGTCGCCAGGCGTGACGCCCGCGGCGGCCAGCCGCTCCAGGTACGGGATGTCGAGCCGGTGGAAGCGCGGCGAAGCCGGGCGCTCCTTCGCGTTGCCCCCGCAGGTGTCGATCAGGATCGTGTGGCGCGGGGTTCTCAGGAGCCAGGTGTGGATGCTGACCAGGAAGGTGTCCGCATCGGGAATGTAGAAGTCGGGCGAGAGCCAGTCCTTGTAGTCCCCCGCCATCTCCTTGCGCCACTCGGCGAACAGGATCGGGAGTTCGCGCAGGTTGAGTTCCTCGATTCGCGTGACTTCGACGTCCCCTATCCGACGCATGCCGCTTCCTTCCGCCTTGAACTGTGGGGTGCCGGAGGGATGATACACGGGCGCAGCGGGGCGGTTCTTTGCGACACGCAAGAAAGTGAATTGCGCGCTCGCCTATTCCGCGCCATTCTTGCGTTCTATAACCTCTTGTTGGTTCAGGCGCCGGGCGACCGTGATCGACCGGGCAGGGATCGTGTTGCAAGGGACGCAATGTTCGAACCAAGCGCTCGCCGATGCCGGAACTGCTGAATATCGAAGGGGTTTCCCTCGCATTCGGCGGCGTGGCCGCGCTCGAGGACGTCTCGGCCTCGGTCCGCGAAGGCGCCATCACGGCGGTGATCGGTCCCAACGGCGCGGGCAAGACGAGCCTGTTCAACGTGGTCTCGGGCTTCTACCGCCCTTCGCAGGGCAAGGTGAGCTTCGGCGGCACCGACATCCTCGCGCTTCCGGCGCACGGGCGCTCCAGGCTGGGGATCGCGCGCACCTTCCAGAACATCGCGCTGTTCGCGGGGATGACGGTGCTGGAGAACATCAAGCTCGGCGCCCACGACCAGCTGCGCGCGAACGTGTTCTCCGCCGGGCTCTATCTGGGCTGGGCGCGGCACGAGGAGACGGCGTTGAGCCGCCGCATCGACCGCGACGTCATCGATTTCCTCGATCTCGGCGAGATCCGCGACCGCCCGATCGCGGGCCTGCCCTACGGCCTGCAGAAGCGCGTGGAGATCGCGCGCGCGCTGGTCATGCGGCCGCGGCTGCTGCTGCTGGACGAGCCCGTGGCGGGCATGAACGCGGCCGAGAAAGTGGCCATGGCGGGCTACATCCGGCGCTGCGTGGCCGAGTGGGGTACGACGGTGCTGCTGATCGATCACGACATGGGCATGGTGATGGAGCTCTCCGACCACGTCGTGGTCCTGAACTTCGGGCGCATGATCGCCGCGGGCGCGCCGGACTCGGTGCGCCGGCACCCCGGCGTGATCGAAGCCTACCTCGGTGCGGAGTGAGGCGAGCGTGAACCTCCTCATGCAGTTCCTCGAATACAGCCTGATCGGGATCGCCTCCGGGGGCGCCTACATCATCGCGGCGCTCGGCTTCGTCATCATCTTCAAGGCGGGCAACGTCTTCAACTTCGCCATGGGCGAGATGATGATGATCGGCGCCTACCTGTTCTACGCCGCCGTCATGCAGTTGAAATTCGGCTGGCCGGTCGGGCTCCTCGTCGCGCTCGCGGGCTCGGCGCTTCTGGCGCTGCTCATCGAGCGTGCCCTGCTGCGGCCGATGATCGGACGCCCCGTGGTGGTCCTGGTGATGATCACGCTCGGCGTTGGCAGCATCCTGCGCGGCGTGGCCGGTCTCATCTGGGGACCGAACATCATCCCGCTCCCCGAGTTCCTGCCGCAGCAGCCGGTTTTCCTGGGCGACATCCTGGTTCCCGGCAAGCTCGCCTGGACCTTCGTCGTGTTCGGCGCGCTCGCACTCGCGTTCATCGCGTATTACCGCTATTCACGGGCCGGCGTGGCGATCCGGGCGACCTCCTCCGACCAGATCACGGCCGAAGGCCTGGGCATCAACATCCGCCAGGTCTTCTCGATGACCTGGGCCATGGCGGGGGTGCTTGCGGCCGCCGCCGGGATCGCCGCCGGGGCGATCAACGGAATCACGCCGCAGCTCGGGGATGCCGCGCTCAGCGTGCTGGCGGTCGTGATGCTCGCGGGCATGAGCAGCGTCGGCGGGGTCGTGGTGGCCGGCATCCTGGTCGGCTGGATGGAGACCGTCGTCGGCGCCTACCTCGGGGCGGCATGGCAGAGCTTCATTCCCTACCTGGTGGTTCTGCTGATGATGATCGTCCGGCCCACGGGCCTGTTCGGCGAGCAACGGATCGAGCGCATCTGATGTCCCGTCACGATATCGGACGCATCGCGCTGTGGGCCCTGCTGGCCGCCGCGCTGGCCGCTTTTCCCGCGTTCGGCAGCGCGTATCTGGTGTACATGGCCTGCCTGGTGGCGATCAACGTCATCGCGACCGCCGGGCTCAATCTCACCGTCGGCTACGCAGGGCTGCTGTCGATCGGGCACTCCGCGTTCATCGGCGTCGGCGCCTACGCGAGCACGCTCTTGTGGCTCCACGCCGGCACGCCGCTTGCCGTCAATATCGCCGCCGGCGCGCTCGCGGCCTTCCTCGTCGGCCTGGTGTTCGGCATTCCGTCGTTGCGCATCAAGGGCGTGTTCCTGGCGATCGCGACCCTCGCCGCGCAGTACTCCCTGTACTTCATCTTCCAGCAATGGACGCGCGTGACCGGCGGCGACCGCGGCCTTTCGGTGCCGAGCGTGAGCGTATTCGGGCTCGGCGACACCGGGTTCTATTACCTGGTCGTCATGCTCGCGGCGCTGCTCTGCCTCACCGCGCGCAACCTGTTCCGCACCCGCATCGGGCGCGGCTTCATCGCGGTGCGCGAACGCGATTACGCGGCCGAGGTTCTCGGCGTGGACGTGGTCCGCTACAAGCTCCTCGCCTTCGGTCTGGGCGCGGCCTACGCAGGCGTCGCGGGCGCGCTGGGCGGCGCGTTCCTGCGCATCGTCAACCCCGACCAGTTCACGCTCGCTGTCTCGATCTTCTTCCTGGCCGCGGTGGTGGTCGGCGGACGGGCGTCGATCCTGGGATCCATTCTGGGCGCGGCATTCATGACCCTGGTGCCGGAGATGCTGCGCGCGCTGCTCGCCCTCTCCAGCAGCGGCGGAACGGTCGATCTCGCGGGTCTGCTCTCGCCGCTGCGCGAAATCATATTCGGCGTGCTCATCGTCGGCTTCCTGATGTGGGAGCCGCGCGGTCTCGCGGGACTGTGGGACCGGGTGCGAGGACGCCAGGAAGCGATCGATTCACGTCCGGGGGCGGCGTAACGCTCCCTGTTGGAGAAGAGGAGAGGAAAGCCATGGCAACAAGATTGCGACTAGCGCTGCTGTCGGCCGCGTTCGCGGCCTCGGCGTGGTTGGGGATGGCCCCGGCCGCGGCGCAGGACCTGAAGTTCAGCGTTCCGCTGCCGCTGACGGGCGTGCTCGCGTTCACCGGGCAGATCCAGCAGGCGGCCTGGCAGCACGCGGTGGACTACATCAACAAGAACGGTGGCATCCGCGGCCGCAAGATCGACCTGTCCCTGTACGACGACGAGTACAAGGTCGACCTGGGGGTCGCGGGTTTCAAGAAGGCGGCAGCGAACGGCGACCTGGTGTTCGCCGGCGGGGACGGCACGCCGTTCATCCGCGCCATTTCTCCGGAGAACAACGACCGCTACAAGATCCTGATGTCGAACACGGGCATGGCCTCCGACCTGGTCGACACGGCCAAGTACCCCTACCACTTCCTGGCCGCGCCGAACTATTCGGACATGTTCGACATGCTGTTCCGGTACATGAAGAGCAAGCAGGGCAGCGGTCCCGCACCGAAGGTGGCGTTCGTCTACAGCAGCACCGAGTTCGGCCGCGACCCGCTCGATAACGCGCGCAAGCGCGCCGCCGCGCTCGGCATCAACGTCGTGCTGGAAGAAGAGACGAAGTTCGGCGGCGTGGACATCGGCGCGAGCGCGATCAAGCTGCGCAACGCGGGCGCCGATTACGTGATCTTTCACGGCTACGCGGGCGGTGTCTGGCCCGAGATCCTGAGGCAGTCCCGCCAGTACGGCATCAAGTCGCAGTTCATGGGAACGGCCTTCGGCGCCGACCCCGAACTGGTCCGGGGCGTGGGGCCGGCCGCAGACGGCTTTCTCGGCGTCGTACCCTACAACCTCATCGTCAAGGACAACAATGCTCCGATGATCAAGGTGATCGACGGCTATCTGCGCTCCTGGAAGGGCAAGCCCTACACGGGCTACGCGAACATGAGCTACATGCAGATCTGGGTCACCGCGATGATCCTGCGCGATGCGATCGGGAACGTCATCGATGCCAAGAAGCCCCTCACGGGCGAGAACCTGATCGCCGCGGTGCGGGCGTTGAAGGCCTCCGACTTCGGCGGCATCTACGCGGAGCCGATCGCACTGGCCCGGCAGCGCATTCCCGCCGGCGTCATCTACCGCTATAACGTCAAGGCGGATTCCTTCTCGGCGACCCCGGAAGTGCCCTTCGTGCGGGCGGAGTAGGCGCGTTGGCCCTGGCGCTGGAGATCCGAGGCCTCGACGTCGTCTACGGCGGGGCGATCCAGGCCCTGCGCGGCCTCTCGCTCGCGGTGAACGAGGACGGCTTCGTCGCCCTCCTCGGCGCGAACGGCGCGGGCAAGTCCACCGCGTTGAAGGCGGTGTCCGGACTGCTGCCGTTCGAGAACGGGCGCGCGGTCGCGCGCAGCATGGCCTTCTTCGGCGAGGAGATCGGCGGCGTGCCGGCACACAGGCTGGCGCGCCGCGGCATGCTGCACGTGCGTGAGGGACGCCACGTCTTTCCCGCGATGACCGTCGAGGAGAATCTTCAGGCCGCGACGTTCGCGCTCACCGGCCGCACGGCGGGCTCGAGGCGCCGTCGCAACTTCGACGAGATCTACACCTACTTCCCGCAGCTCGCCGAGCGCCGCGACCGCTACGCCGGGCTGCTCTCCGGCGGGGAGCAGCAGATGCTGGTCATCGGCCGGGCGCTCGTCGGCGAGCCTCGCCTGCTCCTGGTCGACGAGGCTTCGCTCGGGCTCGCGCCCATGGTCGCCAGGAAGATCTTCGACATCCTCGCCAGGATCAACCGGGAGAAACGACTGGCCATCCTGGCGGTGGAGCAGAACGTGACGCTCGCGCTGAAGCACGCGTCCTACGCTTATGTGATAGAAAACGGCTGCATCGTCCTCGAGGGTACGGCGACCGATCTCGCCGATCGCGATCTCGTTTCGAGCCGCTACCTGGGAGGCGCGGCTTCCGGCGGCGTGGCACATTAGAATTCGTCATTCCCGCGAAAGCGGGAATCCAGGAATCGTAGGCGCTTGCTGGATCCCCCCTCCGCTTTCGCGGAGGCTAAAGGCCGCGGGGATGACATGGGCAAGTTTGTTGAGGGGAGAAATACATGCTGTCATGCGCAGTGCTCGACGACTACCAGGACGTCGCGAGAACCCAGGCCGACTGGCGGGCGCTCGAGGGCAAGGTCGACGTTCAGGTGTTCAACGAGCATTTTTTCGACCGCGACGAGCTGGCCAAGAAGCTCTCCGGGTTCGACGTGGCGGTCGCGATGCGCGAGCGCACGCCCTTCGACGCGTGGCTGTTCGATCGTCTGCCGCGGCTGAAGCTGCTCGTGACAACGGGAGCGCGCAACGCCTCGATCGACCTCGAGGCGGCCGCGCGCCACGGGGTGACTGTCTGCGGGACGGGCAGCTCCGTCGGCTCCACCGCGGAGCTGGCCTGGGGCCTGATCCTCTCGCTCATGCGCAACCTACCGCAGGAAGTCGTGCGGTTTCGCGAAGGCGGACCCTGGCAGACCAGCGTCGGGCGCGGCGTGCACGGCAAGAGCCTGGGCGTGATCGGCCTGGGCAACCTCGGTGCACGCGTCGCGCGCGTCGGCCTCGCGTTCGGCATGCGGGTGTCCGCATGGAGCCGCAGCCTGACCCGGGACCGCTGCGTCGAGCTCGGCATCAACCACGCCGGATCGCTCGACGCGCTGCTCGCCGGCGCGGACGTCGTTTCACTGCACGTCACGCTGAATGCCCAGTCGCGCGGGATGATAGGCGCCCGTGAACTGGGCCTCATGCGGCCGCGCGCCATCCTGGTGAACACCTCGCGCGGGCCGATCGTCGACGAGCACGCGCTCGTCGACGCGTTGCGGGAGGGGCGGATCGCAGGCGCGGGGATCGACGTCTTCGACCGCGAACCGCTGCCCCTCGAGCACCCGTATCGAACCCTGGACAACTTGATCGCCACTCCGCATCTGGGCTACGTGACCGAGGAGAGCTACCGCGTCTACTACGGCGAAGCGGTCGATGACATCGCCGCCTGGCTCGCCGGCAAACCCGTTCGCGTATTGCGGCCCGCGTCCTAGGCGCTAAACTCCCGTCTTCTTCGATGGGAGGCCGATGGGCGCCGAGGAAGCCCGGGTAACCGAGGCAAGGCTGGCAGAGCTCGCGACGGACGCGCTGCGCGGCTTCGGCCTGGGGCGCGAAGACGCGCTCGCCGCAAGTCGCATTCTCGTGCTCGCCGACCTGTTCGGCATCCACACGCACGGCGTCTCGCGCATCGAATCCTACGGTGAGCGGCTCGCCCTGGGCGGCATCAAGGCGCGTCCGGACATCCGGCGCGAGCGCGTCGCGCCCGCGATCGTGAAGATCGACGGCGACAACGGCGTCGGGCCGCTGGTCGGCTCCCGCGCGCTGGAGGCGGCGCTGGAGGCCGCGCGCGAATCCGGCGTGGCGATCGCGCTCGCGCGCGCGAGCAACCACTTCGGGCCGGTCGCGCCCTACTGCTATCTCGCGGCCGATGCCGGCTTCGCGAGCCTGATCGGCAGCAACGCGACCACCACCATCGCGCCCTGGGGCGGGCGCGACGCGCGGCTGGGCAACAGCCCGGTCGGATTCTGCGTCCCCAACCCTGCGGGCAGGCCTATCCTCCTCGACATCGCGATCAGCGTCGTCGCGCGCGCCAGGATCCGCCAGGCGCTCGCGCGCGGCGAGCCGATTCCCCCGACCTGGGCGACCGATCGCGAGGGCCGGTCCACCACCGATCCGCGCGCGGCGCTCGACGGATTTCTGCTGCCGATCGGCGGCTACAAGGGTTACGGCCTGGCGCTCGTCGTCGATCTGTTCGCGGGCCTGCTCTCGGGAGCGGCCTACCTCACCCACGTGCGCTCCTGGCTGGACGAGCCCGAGTCGCCTCAGAACATCGGCCATTTCTTCCTGCTGATCGACGCGCGGCGGCTCGGCACCGAGAGCTGGCTCGCGGAGCGCATGGAAGATTTCTGCGCCATCCTGCACTCGACCCCGCCGGCCGATCCCGGCGCCCCGGTCCTCGTGCCGGGCGAGATCGAGCTGGACACGCTCGAGCGGCAGACGCGGGAGGGGATCGCGCTCGATCCGGTCGTGCTTGCGAAGCTCGAAGCGTTCGCCGCGCGACGCACGAAACCGGAAAAACCGGAATAATCGCACCGCTGCCGGAGACAGGAAAGGAGAGCAACCGTGCGTTGGGTAAGGTACGAAGCGGATGCGCGCGTGGCCTACGGGCTGGTCGAGGGCGAGGAAGTGGCGGAGGTCCGCGGCGACCCCTTCGAGGGTTACGAGCGCACGGCCGCGCGCCGGCCGCTCGCGTCGGTGAGGCTGCTGGTGCCGGTGATGCCGCGCACCTTCTACGCCGCGGGCCTCAACTACGCCGAGCACGTGATGGCGGTCGCGAACCGGCGCGGCGAGGCGCCCAAGCTGCCCAAGGCCGCGGACATCGGCTACCGCGGCGTCAACGGGCTGATCGCGCACGGCGAGACCATCGTCATACCGGCCGATGCGAGCGAGCGCGTCCAGTATGAGGCCGAACTGGTCGTCGTGATCGGGCGCAAGGCGAAGCACCTCTCCGAGGCCGAGGCGCTCTCCTGCGTGCTCGGCTACACCATCGGCAACGACCTGAGCGAGCGCAGCTGGCAGGCATCGGACCGCACGCTCTGGCGTGCCAAGTGCTGCGATACCTTCAAGCCCATGGGGCCGTGGATCGAAACCGACTTCGACCTCGGCGCCGCCCAGACCATCGTGCGCCTGAACGGCGAGGAGACGCTGCGCTTTCGCACCCACCGCATGGTGTTCGGCGTCGCGGCCTTCATCAGCCGGATGTCGCGCTACATGACGCTGTATCCGGGCGACGTCATCTGGATGGGCACCGAGGGGACCTCGGAGAACCTGAAGCACGGCGACACCGTCGAGATCGAGATCACCGGGATCGGGGTGCTTCGCAACCCCGTGGTCCGTGTCAACGCCTAGGACGGGGTCGATGCGCATCGCTGTCCTGCCCGGCGACGGAATCGGGCCCGAGATCACCGCCGCGACGCTCGCGCTGCTCGAGGCCCTGGACGCGCGCTTCGGGCTGGGGCTCGCGTTCGAGCGGCACGAGATCGGCTTCGCCGCGCTGGAGCGCGCTGGGACGACCTTTCCCGATGCGGTCTTCGAAGCCTGCCGCGTGGCCGAGGGCATCCTGCTCGGCCCGGTCGCCCACCTGGAGTATCCGCCGCGCGAGCGCGGCGGCTTGAATCCTTCGGGGGCGCTGCGCATCGGCCTCGACCTCTACGCCAACATCCGGCCCAGCCGCAGCCGCGAGGGCCTGCCTCACTGGGGGCGCACGCCCATGGACCTCGTCATCGTGCGCGAGAACACCGAGGGCTTCTACGCCGACCGCAACATGCACCAGGGCGTGGGCGAATTCATGCCCACGCCGGACCTCGCGCTGTCGATGCGCAAAGTCAGCGCGCAGGCCTCGCGGCGCATCGCCGAAAGCGCGTTCGAGCTCTCGCGCTCGCGCCGGCGCAAGCTGACCGCGGTCCACAAGATCAACGTGTTGAAGGTCACCGAGGGGCTTTTCCTTCGCGAGGTGAGGAGCGTCGCGAAGAACTTCCCCGAGGTCGCCTACGACGAGCAGCTGGTCGATTCGATGGCCGCGATGCTGGTGCGCGACGCGGCGCGCTTCGACGTCGTCGTGACCACCAACATGTACGGCGACATCCTCTCCGACGAGGCCGCCGAGCTCTCGGGCAGCCTCGGGCTCGCGGCGTCGATCAACGCCGGCGACGGGCATTGCATGGCGCAGGCGCAGCACGGATCGGCGCCCGACATCGCCGGGCAGGACCGCGCCAACCCGGTGTCGCTCATGCTCTCGGCGGCGATGCTGCTCGGCTGGCTCGCGCGCAGGCACGCGCGCGAGAACTACGCGGCGGCGCAGCGCGCGGCCGAATCCGCGTGCGACGAGATGATCCGCGACCCCGCCTGCCGCACGCCCGATCTCGGGGGGCCGCTCGGCACGCGGGCCTTCGCCGCGGCGCTGTGCGAGCGCATCCGGCGCGCCGCGGATCGCGGCTGATCGCGCTCGCGGCGATGCGGCCCGTGCTCGGCGTCGCGCAGACCGCGCCGGCATTCGAGGTGCCGGCCGGCGCCTGCGATTGCCACGTGCACGTGTTCGGGCCCATCGCGCGCTTCCCCTACGCGGCCGAACGCGTCTACACGCCGGGGCCGGCGCCGGTCGAGGAATTGCTCGCGCTGCAGCGGATGCTGCGCCTCGAGCGCGTGGTCGTCGTGCAGCCCTCGCCCTACGGCGAGGACAACGCCTGCACCCTGGATGCGCTGCGCCGGATCGGCGCAGAGGCGCGCGGCGTGGCGGTGATCGGCGCGGCGACCCCCGAGGCCGCGCTGCGCGAGCTGCACGCGGCCGGCGTGCGCGGCGTGCGCGTCAACCTCGAGACGCACGGCAAGCGCGATCCGGGGCTGGCGCGCGCCCTCATCGAAGAGGCCGCGGCGCGCGTCGCCCCGCTCGGCTGGCACGTGCAGACCTTCGCGAGCCTTGCGGTGCTCGCCGCGCTGCACGACGCGATCCTCGCGCTGAGCGCGCCGCTCGCCATCGACCATTTCGGCCGCGCCGATGCGGCGCGCGGCCCCGACCAGCCCGGATTCGACGCCCTCGTCTCGCTCGTGCGCAGCGGCAGGGCCTACGTCAAGCTCTCCGCGCCCTATCGCATTTCCTCGCAGCCCGGCTACGCCGGCGCGCAAGCGATCGCCCGCGCGCTCGTCGAGGCCAATCCCGATCGCATGCTCTGGGGCTCGGACTGGCCGCATCCGGGCGGGACCGCCGGAGCGCCCAGGCGCCCGGAGGGAATCGAGGCGTTCCGCGCCGAAGACGACGGCGCCGCGCTCAATCGCCTCGCCGCCTGGGTGCCCGAGGCGCCGCTGCTGCACAGGATCCTGGTCGACAACCCGGCGCGGCTCTACGGCTTCGGTGCTCCCGGGGTCGTCGCGTGAGGTTGCGGATCGTCCCGGGTTCGCTTGCAGTAAACTGGCCCGGTTCGATTCCGGGGGGGAGAACGGCGTGACCAAGATGTCGGGCGGGCGCGCGGTGGTCGAATCGCTGCGCGCGGAGGGCGTGCGCTACGTCTACGGGATCGTGGGCTCGTGCATGGTCGAGATCCTGGACGACATGTACGACCGCAGCGACATCGGCTGGGTCGGCACGCGCCACGAGCAGGGCGCGATCCACATGGCGGACGGCTACGCGCGCGTCTCGGGCGAGGCGGGCGTGTGCATGGCCACGAACGGCCCCGGCGCGACCAATTTCGCGACCGGGCTCTCGGTCGCGTTGCTCAGCCATTCGCCGCTGGTGGCAATCACCGGCGCGCCGCAGATCTCGCAACTGCATCGGGATTCCTTCCAGGAGATCGACCAGGTGGCGATGTTCCGGCCGCTCACCAAGTGGAGCGCGCAGGTGCCGCAGGCCGCGCGCATCCCGGAGCTCATCCGGCACGCCTTCCGCATCGCGTCGAGCGGCAAGAAGGGCCCGGTGCACCTGGACCTGCCGCGCGACCTGCTGAACGAGGACGTGGACGTCGAGGTGCTCGCGCCGGCGCGCTACCGCGAGGCGCGCACCGGAGCGGCGCATTCCGATTCGGTGGCCGCGGCCGCCTCGGCGCTGCTGCGCGCGAAGCGCCCGGTGTTCATCGCGGGCCTCGGCGTGGCTGATTCGGGCGCGCGCGGCGAGCTGCTCGAGCTTGCCGGCATGCTCTCGGCGGGCGTGGTGACCTCGTATTCGCGCAACGACGCGGTGCCGACCGGGCATCCGCTCGTCGTGGGCCCGATCGGGCGCGCAGGCGCCCCCGAGGCGAAAGCGCTCCTGCAGGGCGCGGACCTCGTCCTCGCCGCGGGCACGCGGCTGGCGCAGTTCACCACCTTCTACGACCACAGCATCGTTCCGGCCCATGTCCCTATCGTGCAGATCGAGATCGATCCCAAGGAGATCGGTCGCAACTATCCGGTCGAGGTGGGCCTGGTGGGCGACGCGAGGGAGACCCTCGGCGTGCTGGTGGCCGTGCTGCGCGCGCAGGAGAGCGTCTGGCCGCGCAACATGGAGCACCTGGCGGCGATCGCCGCGCGCAAGCGCGAGCGCGCCGAGCGACTCGCCGCCGCCGCCCGGCTGGAGGGCGCGCCGATGAAGCCGCGGCGCGTGCACGCCGAGATCGCGAAAGTGCTGCCGCACGACGCCGTCGTCTGCATCGACGGGGGCACCACCATCGCGCCGGTGTTCAACATGTACGATTTCAACCTACCGAGGAGCTTCGTCACGCCGGTGGACCAGGGCTCCCTGGGCTTTGCCTACCCGGCGTCGATCGGCGCCAAGATGGCCGCGCCCGGGCGCCCCGTCGTGAGCTTCAACGGCGACGGCTCCTTCCTCATGAACGCGGTCGAGATCGAGACGGCGCTGCGCTGCCGCGTGCCGGTGGTGGCGATCGTGCTCAACAACAATTGCTGGGGCAGCGAGAAGGCCTATCAGAAGTATTTCTTCAGCGAGCGCTACGTCGGCGCCGATCTCACCAACCCGCGCTTCGACAAGTTCGCCGAGCTGTTCGGCGCGCGCGGCTACTACGTCGAGCGGCCCGGGGACATCGCCGAGGCGCTCGCCGATGCGCTCAAGGCCGAGGTGCCCACGGTGATCGAGATCCCCGTGGATCCCGAGGCGCTCGAGCAGCCCGCGCGCGGCGACGCGGTGAAGAAGGGCAGGCGGAGCGCGTAGTTCGGAGCGAGACCGAGTGGTCGATACCGACGGAAAGGAGAAGCCATGAACAGCGAACATGCGTTGCGCCTGCTGAGGTGTGCGTTGGTCCCGTTCCTGCTGCTCGCCGCCCCCGCGTCCCGCGCGGCCGAGCCCGAAGCCTACCCCAGCCGCCCGATCCGCCTCGTCATTCCCTTCCCGCCGGGGGGCAGCAACGACGTGGTCGGGCGCGTCGTCGCGACCCAGCTCGGCGAGCGCCTCGGCCGCGCGGTGGTCGTCGACAACCGCGGCGGCGCGGGCGGCGTGATCGGCACCGAGAACGTGGCGAAGTCCGCCCCCGACGGCTATACGCTGCTGTTCATCTCGACCGCATTCCCCGCGAGCAGCGCGTTGCACAAGTTGAGCTACGATCCGCTCAAGGCCTTCGTGCCGGTGGCGCTGATCGCCGCCGGACCCAACGTGCTCGCGGTCAACCCGGGCCTGCCGGTGAACTCGGTGCAGGAGCTGATCGCGCTGGCCAAGTCCAAGCCCGGCGCGCTGAACATGGCCTCGGCGGGCGTCGGCAGCTTTCAGCACCTGGGCAGCGAACTGTTTCGCAGCATGGCGGGCATCGACATCGTCACCGTGCAGTACAAGGGCGGCGGCCCGGCGATGACCGACGTGATTGCGGGCAACGCCCAGATCATCGTCGGTTCGCTGGTGCAGACCCTGCCGCAGATCCGCGCCGGGCGCCTGAAGGCGCTGGGCGTCGGCGGCCCGAAGCGCTCGCCCACGCTGCCGGAGGTGCCCACCATCTCCGAGGCGGGAGTGCCCGGATACGAGGCCATCAACTGGTGGGGCATCGTCGCGCCCGCGGGCACGCCGCAGCCGATCGTCGCGCGGCTGAACGCCGAGATCACTGCGCTCCAGCAAACGCCAGAGCTGCAGAAGCGCTTTCAGGCCGAGGCGGTCGAAGCCGTGAGAATGGAGCCGGCGGAATTCGGCCGCTTCATCGAGGCCGAGGGCGTCAAGTGGGGGCGGGTGATCAAGGCGGCGGGCATCAAGAGCGAATGAGCGGCGGCGCTGGCGTCTCGAACAGCGGACCGACTATGGTATATTAAGCCATATGGCAGCCAGAGCCAGAAAAGCCCTCCTGCTGCTCCAGGAGAAGGTGGTGCGCGCCGATGGGAGCATCGTGGAGCTGGTCATTTGGAAGCTGCCGCAGGCGACGCCCGAGCGGCCGCACGGGCTGAAGTACCGGCTGTATTTCGGGCGGGATGGAAAGTGTCTCGTCCGCTACGACAACGAGACGGGAAAGGGTGACCACCGGCATGTCATGGGCCGGGAACGGGCGTACCAATTCGTCTCCGTGGAGCGCCTCCGGCGCGATTTCGAGGCGGACGTACGGCGGTATGGAGGCAAGCATGAAAAGGAAGATTGAAGTCGGGGTGGGCGGCCTGGGCGAGGCGCTCGACCGTTTCGAGCGGGTGTGGGCGCGCGCGGGAAAGGGTACCGCGCGCCGGGCGGAAGTCAGGTTGACCTTCGAGAGCCTGCCGTTGCTGCTCGCCAATCTCACCCCCGCGCGCTGGACGCTGCTCGAGCGGCTTCGAGCGGCCGGCCCGCTATCGATCAACGAGCTGGCGCGGCGACTCGGCCGGCACTACAAGAATGTGCATACGGACGTCACGCGCCTGATCGAGCTTGGCCTGGTCGAGCGACGCACCGATCGACGCGTCGCCGTCGTATGGGACATCGTCGCGGCGGAGATGCGGCTGGCCGCGTAGGGATGAAAAATGTCTTCACAGTGTACATGCCAAGAAATTCGGACCCAGAACTATACCCAGAGTTTCCACTTATAGCGCTGTTCAGATTTGCGGGGCCACTTCTGTCTGCCCCTCGCCCTAGGAGGTGTGCACCGCACCAAACTTTCCCTTCTGCGGCTCAAGAATGATTCCTGGCGCGTGATCTGTGTCAACGCGCGGCCCATCCGCGCGGCGAACAATGGCGGCAGCTGGGCGCAGAATCGAACGCAAGATTCGACCCGCCATCCAGCTCAAATGCACGGCCGAGCAGGAACATGGGTGCTCGTCCGGCGCACCCATGAGTTCCTGTTTCGCCCCTTTGGGGGGTGCCGCCGGCACCCACACGGGAATACGAGGAGGAGGACACGCCATGCCCGCACTTGCGGATCTGCTCTTGCATACGGCGGATGGCGCATTTGCTGTCGATGCGCTAAGGCGCGTGACCCACTGGAACCCGGCATGCGAAGAGCTGCTGGGCGTCCCGGCGCGCAAAGCACTCGGACGCCCGTGCCAGGAAGTGGTGCAGGCCTGCGATGACTCCGGGAATCGCTTTTGCCAGCCGGATTGCCACCTCGCGCAACTGGTCCGAGGCGGCGCCGCGCCGAAAACCGAGCTGCTGTCGTTCGCGCCCAGGAATGGCACGCTGCGCAGGCTCTGGTTGAGCGTTTTCCTGATTCCGTCGCAATGGAAGGACCTGTGGACCGTGGTGCATCTGCTGCAACGAGAGGCGCCGGCGGTCCTGCCCTTGGTTCCGGCGCAGCCCCCCGTCGGAAAACGCCGCGGCGGCCCGGGTGACCAGGAAAGGCAGGCCGGTGCAAATTCGGCGAGCCTGTCCGCGCTCACTGCGCGGGAGCGCGAAATCCTGCGTCTGCTCGCGCAAGGCCGTCCTACTGCGGTGATCTCCCGCCAGCTTTCCATCAGCACCGTAACGGTACGCAACCACATCCAGCACTTGATGGCGAAACTCGGGCTTCACAGTCAGCTCGAGGTCGTGGCGCATGCCTACCGGAACAACCTCGTCGCGGTAGCGCCGGGGCGCGAGTCGATTCCCTGCTTCGCCGGCGAGGGCGCGTGATGACCAAGAAAATCGCCGTGCTGGTGCGAAACCGCCAGGAAGAGGCATTGCGCATGGCGCTCGGCCTGGCGCTGATCGACGATGTGGTAGACGTGTACGTGCTCGACCGCAGGCTCGAGGACACGGAAGCAAGCCGGCTGCATCTGGCGGCGCTGCAGGAGTTCGACTTCCGGATTTACACGAATCACCCGGCGAACGAGGGCCTGGAATTCCTGTCCACCGAGCAGATCGCGCAGCGTTTGCCGCAGTACGATCACACGCTGCCCTACTGATCGCGCCGGCGCCGTTTGCGAAAATGATGCATGTGCATCATTTTCTTCCAAGATTACCAAAGTGATACTTTTCCACCATTGGGCACGTATGGTGCACAGGACCCATGTTGGCGCGCGCGCAGCGACGCCATCGGAGCAACGGGGGCGATGATGAAGCTGGGAATTCTGGTCAACACGGCGAGCCATTTGAACCACGTCACCGGCCTGGCCCGGGCGGCGATCGCCAAGGGCCAGGAGGTCATAGTCTTTGCCATGGACGAGGGGACGCGCCTGCTGGAAAACGAAGCTTTCGCGTCGCTCGCCACCGTCGAGGGCGTGAGCATGAGCGTGTGCGAGCACAGCGCCGGCGCGAACGGGGTGAGCATCGAGCGCCTGCCGCCGCAGATCCGCTGCGGCAGCCAGTTGAACAACGCCAATATGGTGGGCGCGGCGGACCGCGTCATCGTGCTCTAGCGCAATGCCGGGCTGCCCATGAGCGAAATGGTCCCGGCGGGCGGCGCGCGCACGCGCATCCTGTGGCTTCTGAGCGACGGGCCGGATCCGGGCGCGCGTCGCTGGATCGAGGCGCTGTCCAGGGACAACGATGTGGAGCTCGTGGACCTCTCGCAGAAGGAACTCTCCTACGCCGACCTGGTGGACCGGATTTTCGCTGCGGACCGGGTGATTTCGTGGTGAGCCGCGAGCCCATAGGCAGCGCGGAAAACGCGGTGCCCGTGGGCAGGCTCGCGTGGCCGCGCCTCGAGGCCACGGCGCTGCCGCTGCACGCGGTTTCTCTCCTGACCGTCGCCAGCCTGTTCACGCTTTTTGTCCTGCGCGCGCTGGACGACAATCGCCTCACCAGTTGGCGCTGGGTGTTTTCCGCCGAGGATGCGCTTCGATTTCTGCTGCTTCTCGCCGCCGCCGTTCTCGTGGCGCATGCAGCCGCACGCTCCGGCTCCCGGCTGCGCCGGCCGGGGCTGGTTCTCTTTGCCGGCGCTTACGCCGCCGCGGCGCTGCTCTGGTCCGAGCCCGAGGTGATCGTGGATGCCGCACGCTACTTCACCCAGGCCAAGCATGCCGAGGCCTACGGCATCGGCTATTTCCTCAAGGCCTGGGGCGGGGAGATCCAGGCCTGGACCGACCTGCCGCTCGTGCCGCTGCTCTACGGCGCGATCTTCAAGCTGTTCGGCGAGGAACGCGCCTATATTCAGGCCTGCACGAGCCTGCTGTTCGCGGGCGCGACGGTGTTCACCTACCTGATCGGCCGCATGCTCTGGAGCGAGGCCCTGGGGCTCGCGGCCGGTGCGCTGCTGCTTGGCATGCCGTATCTGCTCACGCAGGTCCCGTTGACGCTCGTTGATGTGCCCACGATGTTCTTCCTGACGCTTGCCGTATGGGCCACGCTCGAGGCGCTGTGGCGCGGCGGGCCCGTCAGGCTCGCGCTCGCGTGCGCGGCGATCGCGCTGGCCTTGCTCTCGAAATACTCGGTCTGGCTGATGTCGAGCGTGCTCCCTGTCGCCGCGGTGGTGGCAGTGGTGGAATCGCGCGCTCGGCCGGCGCAGGCGCTGCGCCGCACGGGCGCGATCGCAGTCGCGTCGGCGCTGCTGGTGGCTCTTGCGCTGTTCCCGATGGCCGAAGTCATCGGCGCGCAGCTTGCGTTGCTGCGCGACTTTCAGGCGCCGGGTCTCGGGCGCTGGGAGGAAAGCTTCGCCTCGACCTTCCTGTTTCAGATCCATCCTTTCATCGCGGTCGCCGCGGTGGTCTCGATGTACCTCGCGTGGCGGGCCCGCGACGGCCGCTATGCGATCATCGCCTGGCTGCCGCTGCTGATGCTGGTGCTCGGCATCCGGCGCGCCCGCTACCTCGTTCCGATGTTCCCGATGCTCGCCCTCATGGCGGCTTACGGTCTGCAGGCGATTCGCCCGGCCGCACTGCGCCGGCACACCGTGCTGTGCGTGGTCGCCTCGTCGCTCGTGATCTCGCTGTTCGGTTTCCTGCCGTTCCTGAAAGGGGCGAGCGCCGCGAATCTCAAGCACGCCGGGGCGTATCTGGATACCCTGGGCGACGAATCGATCGAGGTCGTCACGCTGCCGCAGGTCCATGTGCCGGTCAATCCGGCGATCTCCGTGCCGCTGCTCGACTTGCATACGGGAAAGCGCCTGATCGCAGTCGCGGAGCAAAGCCCTCCGCCGGAAGCCGGGCGCGCGAACTCGCCCCTGCGCTTCACCTGGGAGTACCGCAGCTCCGCTTACTACGGCGCGCCGTCCCGCGACGGCCGCAGGCTTCCCGTCGCAGTCATCGCGAGCGACGCCGCAACGAAGCTGCCGCCGTGGCTTGCGCGGCGGCTCGCGGGCCATCGCCTGGCGCGCGAGTTCACCGATTCGGAGAACGTGTTCGGATACCGGACTTTCGTGAGTGTCTACCTGCCGGCGGCGGCCGGCGAATTCTGATTATCGGAAAGCGGGCATGGAAAACGTTGACGGCCGTAACCGCCTCTGGGCATTCGTGATCCTCGGGTTCCTGAGCCTGTTGACCATCGTGAGTTATTCGTTCAGCGAGTACTACATCTACCTCGCGGCCTATCTGTGGTTCGGATTCGTGTACGGCACCTGCCTTCAGTACGGCCGTTTCTGTTTCTCCTCGGCGTTCCGCGACCTGTTCGCCGTCGGAGTGCCGCGCATGGCGGTGGGGATCATGATCGCCATGGTGCTGTTCGGCACCGTTTCGGCGTTCGTCACCGCCACGGGCAACAGCACCTTTCATGCCGCGCCCTATGGCTGGCACTCGGTGATTGCCGGCCTTATCTTCGGCGTGGGGATGGTGCTCACCGGCGGCTGTGCCTCGGGCTCGCTGTACAAGGCCGGCGAAGGCAACGTGACCGCGATGCTCGTGATTCTCTCGATCAGCGTTTCGCAGGCGGTCTTCGTGGACCTCGGCGGCTGGTTGAATGCGCTCGTGCCGTACTCCTGGCACCAGTCGGCGGTGGCGAAGGGCCTGCCACCGCAGATCAACGTCGGCGACGGCTGGATGGACCAATACCTTGCCGGCTACGTGTGGAACCAGCCAGTCGCCAGCTTTGCCGACCTGCTCGGTCTCAAGAGTCCGTTCGTGGCCACCTACGTCGGCAACGTGCTCGTGGGCATCGTCCTGCCCGCTTCGGTGGCGCTCGCCGCAGTCTATGTCCTCTGGTACCGCAAGGGCTACCTGCGCAAGCGCCGCGAAGAAGGCAAGCCGCTCGGCGGCCCGGGGATGGAGCTCGCGGGCTATTGGAGCATGATCGCAGCCTCGAAGCGCACCGCGATCGCCGGCCTCGCGCTGGGCATTGCGGCGGGGCTGCACATGTACGTCATGAAGGGCCTGCAACTCAAGTTTGGAGTGGAAAATTTCGGCCCGCTGATGAAGGAGCTCGGCTTCACCTTCGGCATCTCGGCCAAGGGCACCGTGTTCGACCCGGGTTACTGGTATGTCACGACCCAGGAGGCGCAGTGGGTGGGATGGGTATTCAACAAGCTCGGCTGGGACAACATGCACAACATCTACTTCGGGCTCGAGAACGGCATCCCCAATCCGCTCGTCAACCCGGCCGACTGGATGTCGCTCGCGCTGATCGGCGGGGCGGCCGTGATGGCGCTGCTGCACAACGAGTTCAAATGGAAGAATACCACCCGGGAACACGCGACCTGGGCGATCATCGGCGGCATGCTCATGGGTATCGGGTCGCGCCTGGGGCTCGGCTGCAACGTGGGCGCCTTTTTTGTGCGCGTGTCGCAGGGCGACGTCTCCGGGTGGCTGTTCGGGCTCGGGATGATCGGCGGCGCGTATGTGGGCGTGAAGTTCTTCAACTGGTGGACCGAACGCAAGATGGCCAGGGAAATGGCGGCCTTTGAATTCTGACGTACGCGGGGTGTGAGAGATCATGAAATTCGAGAAGAAGGATGAAGGTCTGTACCGGCTGGACGTGACGGGCTATGTCTGCCCCCATCCCCAGATGTACACCAAGAAGGCGCTCGAGAAGATGAAGGTGGGGGACCTTCTCGAGCTCGTGTTCGACAACCCCTCTTCCGGGGAGTCCATTGCCGCGATGTGCGACACCGTGGGCAACGACGTGGTCGCCAAGGACACGCAGAGCGGCAAGTACATCTGGAAGATCCGCAAGGCGGCAGCTTGAGGGACATCGGGATGAACCAGACCAGCCTGTGGATCGTGATCGCCGTGACGGCGGCGTGGCTCGGTTTCCTCGTGGGCTATGCCGTGTCTGCTCATAGCGGCGGCGCCACGCGACTCACCGACGCTCCGGCGGCCGCAGCGCAGCCTGCGGGGGCCGGCGGCTACGGCCGCTGAGCGGGCCGGGCATACGCCGGCGAGGGCGGGAAGGGGAGCGTGGCGGACAGGGCCGAGAGCATCATTCTCGGCGGCGGCCTGGCCGGCCTCGCCGCCGGGTGGACGCTCGCGCACGCGGGCCGGAAAGTGCTTGTTCTGGAAAGCGCAGCCGAGGTGGGTGGTCTTGCCCGCACTGTCGCCTGCGGCGAGTTTCGATTCGATCTCGGCGGTCACCGCTGGTTCACCACCGATACCCGCGTCGAAGCCCTGGTGCGAACGCTGCTGGGCGCGGAGCTGCAACAGGTGGCGCGCGCCAGCAGGATACTGCTGCGCGGGAAATACATCGATTACCCGCTCAGGCCTGTGAACGCGATCCTCGGCCTGGGCCTGATGACGACGCTGCGGATCCTCCTGGACTACGCGCGCGCGCAGGTGGCGCGCCGCGGGGGCGAGCCGCCATTGATCTCGCTCGAAGACTGGGTGGTCAGCCGATTCGGGCGGGAGCTTTTCGAAATCTACTTCAAGCAGTACAGCGAGAAGGTCTGGGGTCTGGATTGCCGCGAGATCAGCGCCCAGTGGGTCGCACGCCGCATCCAGGGGCTTTCCCTCGGGCAGGCGATCGGCGCTGCGCTGTTCCGTTTCGCCCGCCCGCGTTTGCCCACGCTCGCCGAGGAGTTCCTCTATCCGCGGCTCGGGATCGGCCGGATCGCCGCGTCCCTGGGGGCGGGCATCGAGGCAGCGCACGGACGGGTGCATACCGGTGCCCGGGTCACGCGCGTCGAGCGCAGCCGCCGGCGTATCGATGGCGTGGCGGTGCGGCGCGCCGAAGGCGACGCATTCCTGCGCGCGTCCGAGTTCGTCTCGAGCATCCCGCTCAGTGCGCTGGTGCGCCTGCTGGATCCGCCCGCGCCCGGCGCAGTGCGCGCCGCAGCGGCGCGCCTTCGCTGGCGCGACCTCGTGGTCGTCGCCGTGCTGCTCGGGCGCCCGCGCGTGACCGACCAGACCTGGATCTACCTGCCGGAGAAGCGCGTGCCCTTCGCGCGCCTGCACGAGCCGACCAACTGGAGCGCGGCAATGGCCCCGCCCGGCAGGACGCTGCTCGTGGCGGAGTACTTCTGCTTCGCCGGGGACGCCACCTGGAGCGCGGCGGACGAAATGCTTGCCGAGGACACGGTGCGCCATCTCGCTCGGCTGGGATTCATCCGCCCGGAAGACGTCGTCGGGACCCGGGTGCTTCGCGTCCCGCAGGCCTATCCGTTGTTCGAGCTTGGCTACGAGCGCCACACCCAGGTGATCGCCGACTACCTCGCGGGTTTCGAGAACCTGCATCTCGCCGGCCGCGGCGGCATGTTCCAGTACTACAACATGGACCATGCCATGGCCTCGGGACTGGAGGCCGCGGCGCATGTACTCTCGCGGCCGCGGGCGGGCTTGCTTGCGGCCGGGACGGAGCCGGTCGCGGCCGGGGGGCGGCGATGAGGTGCGCGCTCGTCGTTCCGGCTTGGGTGCCGGAGGACATTTTTCCCGTCGAGACAGCGGGCTCGCAGATCAACTATTGGCAGCCGCTCGGCATCCTGTATGTCGCTGCGAGCCTGCGCGCCGCCGGCCACGACGTGCGCTTCCTCGATGGATCCTTCCTCACGCATGGCGCCATCCTCGCCCGGCTGCGCGCCTTCGACCCCGGTTTCGTCGGGATCTACTCGACGACCTTCGGCTGGCCCAAGGCGCTCGCGACCGCGGCCGACGTCAAGCGCCTCATACCGGGAGCGTTCACCTGCGCGGGCGGCCCCTATCCGATCGCTGCCAGGGACAAATGCTTGCGCGCGGCCGGCGCGCATTTCGATGCGGTGGTGACCGGCGAAGGTGAACGCACGGCCGTCGAGCTGGTGGCGCGGATCGAGGCCGGGCGCGATCTCGCGGGTGTCCTTGGCGTGGTGTTCCGGCGCGGTGAGGAGATCGTGGAGAACCCGGCCCGGCCGCTCGAGGAGAACCTGGACAGCCTGCCGTTCCCGGCGCGCGAGCTGCTTGGCGATGCCGCCCGCTACCTCCCGCCGCCCGCCACCTATCGACGCAAGCCCGTGGCGGTCATGATGACTTCGCGTGGCTGCAGCCGCGGCTGCATCTTCTGCTTCCAGATCGACAAGGAACGCAAGAGCGGGCGGCACGGCGTGCGCTTCCGCAGCCTGCCCGATGTGCTCGCCGAAATCGAGCTCTTGCTCGGGCAGGGCTACCGGGAGATCAAGTTCCTCGACGACACTCTCGCCGCTGACTACGACCGCGCCATGGCGCTGGCCCGGGAAATCAAGGCGCGGCGTCTGGACTTCAGCTGGTTCGCCTCGGCCTGCGTCAACCAGGTGGATGGGCCGCTCCTGCGGGCCTTCAGGGAAGCCGGCTGCTGGGCGATTCTGCTCGGCGCCGAGAGCGGCGTGCAGAAGAACCTGAACACGCTGCGCAAGGGCACGACGCTCGCGCAGATCCGCGAGGCGGTGCGCGCCGCCAGGGACGCGGGGCTCAAGGTGAGCACGCCTTTCGTCTTCGGCATCCCGGGCGAAACCTTCGAGGAGGGCCTGAAGACCATCGAGTTCGCGATCGAGCTCGATCCCGACCTGGCGAACTTCCACGCGCTCGCGGCCTTTCCCGGCACCTATCTGTACGAGCAGCGCGAGCGTTACGGCGCGGTCGCCGAGGATCTTGCGGGATACACCTACCAGGGCGCCGCCTTCGTGCCGTACACGATGACGCGCGAGGAGGTCCTGCGCCTGCGGCAGCTGGCGCTCAGGCGTTTCTATTCACGGCCCGCCTACCTCGCACGCCGGCTCCTGGCGCTGCACAGCCCAGGCGACTGGCGCGCCGCTGTGTACGGCGCCAAGAGCCTCTTCTGGCTATGGGCGCGAGAGCGCGTGTTCACGCGAGACGCGGGCGCTGCGTCACGCCGGCCGGCCGCGGCGACAGTCGCAGGTACTCGCGCGCGAGCGCCGGATAGAGTCTCGGATTGAAGAGGATGTTGGTGATGAAGTTGCACTCGTGCGTGCAGTGGCATAGGCCGGAGGCGATCGCGTCTTGCACGGCGCCGGCGCGCGGCGAGCGCAGCAGCCGGTGCACGTCGTAGCCGTGGTCGCGCACGTTTCCGAGGCTCGAGCTCAGGGTCTCGCAGGCATGGACCTCACCGGTCTCGGTGAGCACCAGATTCAGGCGCCCCGCGTAGCAGGGGACGAGCCGTCGCCTCGCCTGCCAGGTCTGAAGGATGAGTCGGCGCTGCAGGATGTCCTGCGCGGCCTTGAGGCGCGCCCCGCGGAATCGGTAAATGGGAGACCTGCGGGTCCGCAGGCCGTCGGCGAGCCGCGCGGCGGCCCGCTCGTACTTGTCGATGTCGACCTGCGTGTAGCTCGGATCGCGCAACTGGCCGCGCACGAGGGAAATCGTGTGGGTGTGCACTTTCGGCAGGCCTGCGACGAAATCGATGACCTCGTCCATCCGGTCCTGGTTCCGGGCGCAGAAGACCGTGTTGACGCCGAGCTCGAAGTTTGGATACCGGTCGAGGAGAGGCGCCAGCAGGCGGTAACTGTGCACGACCTTGTCGAAGCTGCCGGGGGTTGCGCGCAACGCGTCGTGCCGCGCGCCCACGCCGTCGAGCGAGAGCTTGAGCGCGATGACACTTCGGGGACAGTCGGAAAGGATGCGCTCGGTCCGCTCGCGAATGAGCTCGGGCAACAGGCCGTTGGTGGGGTAGAGCATGATCGCCGGCCGGTTCGACGCGTAGAACAGGCGGCTGATCTCGACGATATCCTTGCGCAGAAAGACCTCGCCACCGGAGAACGCGAGCCACAGCAGCTTGCCGAGCGGACGGGCGAGCCGCTCGATTTCGTCGAGTGCGAGTTCCGCGCACGCCGATGGTGGAGCATCCGCGCCCTGGAGGTAGAAGCAGAACGGGCAGCGCGCGTTGCACTGCCGGGTGACGAAGAACGTGAGCTGGATCGGCCTGCGCTTGCAGAGAACCGCGTCGAGGTGACGCAGCGGCGAGTACATCAGGCGCTTCCCGCCGCCCGGCGCGGGCGCCCGTTGTAGAGCCACAGACCCGCCAGCGCGCCCGCGCCCACGGCAAGCGGATAGACCAGGAAGTAGTAGAGCGCGGCCGCGGCGGCGAAGGCTGCGCCATGGGCGCGGTGGAAGGCGTTCAGCAAGCGGCGGCTGGCGTACACGTTCCCGGCCTGCACGACGGGCACCGCCGCGGCCAGGCCGGGCGCGCCGGTGGCGAGCGCGGCAGCGAGCAGCGCGGCGCTGAGGCACCAGGCGGCGACGTCGAGCTTGAGCTCGCGCGAGGCGGTCCCGGAATCGGCGAGGAGATCGCGGTTCCCGAGCGAGTAGCAGGTCCAGTGGCGCGTCTTGCGGTAGGCGTTGCGCAGCGAGCGGGCGAACGAGTAGTCGAACACGTGGCGCGCCTGGATCGCGGGGTTCATGATCAGACGGCAGCCGTTGCGCCGCAGGCGGTGGCTGAATTCGACGTCCTCGAGGATCGAGAAGCCGTTCTCCGCAAAACCCCGGTGGCGGCGAAAGGCCGAGGCGGTGATGGCGAGCGCGTGCGTTGCGAGGTAGTCGGCCATCGGCGCGCACCTGGCCTCGAAATGGTGGATGAAGATCGACTGGAAACGGTCGAAGAACCGCGGCTCGCAGGCCACGAGCGTGTAGGTGCCGCCGACAGCGAGCCCCGTGTCGCCGCGCAGGCTCTGCACCGCGCGCGCAAGGGCATCCGGCTCGAGCAGGCAGTCGGCGTCGGTGAAGAAGAGCACCTCGCCGCGGCTCGCGCCCGCGCCTGCGTTGCGCGCGCGGGCGGCGCCGCCGTGCCGCGGCACGCACACCACGCGGCAGGGGAAGCGGCGGATCTGTTCGAGAGAGTCGTCCTCGGAGGCGTCGTCCACGACTATGACCTCGAAGTTGTCGTAACGCGAGCCAAAGGCGGCCTCGAGGCAGCGGCCGATCGTGGCGGCGCCGTTGCGGTTCGGAATGACGACCGAGATCAAGGGGCTCATGCCCGCTCGCAAGTCGCGACCGGCCGAGAACGGGTGCCGCGGCCGCAGTTGGCATCATAGCGGCGAACCATCCCTGCAAAATGGTGCATTTGCATCATTTTATTCACTAGGCGGCTATTGTTAACTATAAGGTACAAAGGTCACGTCATAGACAAGCAGCCGCAGCATGCGTATGCCGGCCGCGAATGGAAGGGACGACGAATTCGGTGGAACCGTCGGACAAGCGAAGGTACAAGAGCTACTTCACGCGCGCGGAGCTTGCACAGCTGTTCGAGGTGGCGCCGAACACTGTGAACCGGTGGGTGCGCGGCAGGAAGGTGCCGAGTGTCGTGACCCCCGGCGGGCGCCGGCGCTATCCGGTGGAAGCGATCCTGCAGCTGGTCAAGGAGCTGAAGCAAGGCGCCGATACGCTTTCAGCGGAGATCGTTACGCAAGAGAAAGTCGTACGGCGCAAGCGGGCGGGCACACGCCGGTAGGCGCCGGCGGTCATGCGGCAGAGCGCACTGCCACATTCTGTGATGAGGAGGCAGGTCATGAGCGAACAGGGCAGGTGGGGAACAGGCAGGACGGCGATCGTCCTTGGACTGGCCTTCTGCGGGTGGATGAGCGCGGCGTCGGCGCACCATGTCATCGTGGACACTGACTACGTGCTCAAGAACAAGGACAAGCCTGGGGTCGTGCTGCTGGATGCGCGCGGCGCGGCGGACTACAAGAAGGGCGTCATTCCGGGTACGACGGTGCTCAGCGAGAGGCCGGCTGCGGTGGCGCTCAGGGACGTCGATGCGCGCATCCTGCCGGTGGCCGCGCTGGAAAAGATCCTGGGCGATGCAGGTATCACGCGCGACAACGAAATCATCGTCTACGCCGCCAAGGGCGACACCGCCTCGAGCGTCCCGTTCTGGATCCTGGAGTACCTCGGTGCGGAAAAGGTCAAGCTCTACAACGGCGGCATCGACGACTGGACCGCGGGCAAGCATCCGCTCACGAACGAGATCAAGAAGCTTCCTGCGGCGAAGTTCGTCGCGAGGGTGCGGGCCGACCGGCTTGCGACCACGGATTATGTTCGCAAGAATCTCAACAACAAGGACGTGCAGGTTCTGGATTCACGCACGGTGAAGGAAAGCGCGGGCGACGACATTCGTGCCTTGCGCGGCGGCCACATCGCGGCCGCCAACCACGTCAACATCCCATACGAGCAGGGCTGGATGGACCCGGAGGCGGCCGCCAAGCTGGCGGAGAAGAAGGCGGACAATCGCAACGGGATGGCGTTGAAGGACTCTGCGGGCCTCAAGAGCCTGTATAAGAATCTCGATCCCAAGAAGGAAGTCGTGGCCTACTGCCAGACCGGCACGCGCTCGACCCAGAGCTATGCCGTGCTTCGCGAGCTCGGTTACGAGAAGGTCCGGAACTATGACGATTCGTGGATCGTCTGGGGCTCGAATCCGGATCTGCCGGCGAGGAATGTGAGCTATTACGACTTCGTGAAGGTCAACGCCGCGCTGCGGCGCCTCGAGGCGCTGGAAAAGAGGCTCGACCAGGTGGCGCCCGAGAAGAAGTGATGTCTTGAGGCCGGCCGCGGTCAATCCGGCCGGATGCCGTTTGGCCGGATGAACTCGGCCCAGCCGTCGCGCTCCTTCTTCAGGCTCGCCGCGAACTCCTCCGGCGTGTCGAACACCGGCAGGATGACGTGCGTGTCGAGCATCTGCGCACGTGCGGGCGCCTTCATGGCCCTGGCGATCTCGACGCTCATGCGCCGCACGATCGCCGCGGGCGCGCCGGCGCCGTGCAAAGCCCCGTCCTGATCGTTCATGCGGCAAACGATGTGCGCGTCAATCAGGCGCAAGCCGAAGAGATGGTGGCCGCGCTGCGGCTCGCCGGAAAGCAGGTGGATTACGCGCTGTTCCCGGACGCTGGACACAACGGAGCGGAATGGACCTGGGGGAAGCGGCTCAGGGCCTACCGGATCGCCGAAGACTTTCTGGCAAAATGCCTCGGTGGCCGCAGCGGCGGATTCGATTACTATGAGCTCGCCGCCTGGCTGTTCTGAACTGCCTACGGGGAATGCTGCCACGCGGCGGCCGGGAATCGGAAGAGGAGATCACGATGAAGTCTGCATTCGCGAAAATGCTCGCATTCGCCGCCGCCACTGCCGCGTTGGCCGCAGGCGGCGCCGCCTCGGCCCAGACCGCCCTGAAGATGGGTTACGCGCTGGCGCCGGCGCCGAATTCGCATTACGGCGTAGGGGCGCAGACCTTCGCGGAGGAGATCGCCAGGCGCACCCAAGGCCGCTTCAGGATCGAGCAATACCCGAACAGCCAGTTGGGTGGGGAGCGGGAGATGATCGAAAGCGTGCAGCTGGGCACGCTCGACCTGGTCGTGAGTTCTTCGGGGCCCGTGCCCGGATTCGTCCCCGAGACGGGCATCGTGGACATTCCTTTCCTGTTCCGGGACTCCGCGCACGCGCGCGCGGTGCTGGACGGCCCGATCGGCCAGGAATTGCTGGCGAAATTTCCGGCGAAGAACCTGATCGCGCTCGCCTGGGGCGAGCAGGGCTTTCGCCATCTCACCAACAACAGGCGCCCGGTGAACACGCCAGTGGACATGAAGGGCCTGAAGCTGCGCACCATGGAGAACCCGGTGCATATCACGGCCTTCAGGACGCTCGGTGCCGCGCCGACGCCGATGGCCTGGCCCGAAGTGATCACGGGCCTGCAGCAGGGCACGATAGACGGGCAGGAGAATCCAATATCGGTGATCACCTCGGCCAAGCTCAACCAGATGCAGAAATACCTGACCCTGACGCGCCACGTCTATTCGCCGGCGCTGTTCATGATGTCGCCGAAGGTGTGGAACGGGCTCTCCGACGCCGACAAGAAGGCGTTCGGTGAAGCCGCGAAGCTGGGAGCGGGCGCCATGCGCAAGTACGTGGACGACGTCGAGAAGAAGGGCGTCGACGACCTGAGAGCGCTGGGCATGCAGGTGGTCCCGAGCATCGACACCGCGAAGTTCCAGGCCGTCCTCGCCCCGGCCTACGCCGAATACGCCAAGCGCTACGGCCAGGCCAACATCGACCGCATCAGGAATTATAAATAGTCTTCGCGTGATCGCGAAGCTCGATAGGGGTTTCCTGCTGCTGAACCGCGTGCTGCTGATGGCGCTGCTCGCGCTGATGGCGGTGCTGGTGTTCGCCAACGTCGTGCTCCGCTACACCACCGGCGACTCCGTCGTGTGGGCCGAGGAGCTGTCGCGCTACCTGATGATCTGGCTGACCTTCCTCGGCGCGGGCCTGGTGCTGCGCTACGGCGGCCACCTTGCGATCGACAACCTGCAGGACCTCTTGCCCGGGCGCGCCGGCAAGTGGCTGCGCGTGCTGATCGTCCTCTGCGTGGCCGGGTTCGCCGTTTCCATGATCGGGATCGGGACCCATTACACGCTGCGCACCTGGGCGCAGACCACGCCGGTGATGGAGCTTCCCTTCGGGCTCATCTACTCGGCGCTGCCGGTCGGATTCCTGTTCCTGCTCTTGCATCTCTCCATGATGCTGCGCGGCTTCGTGACCGAGCGCCGCTACGACCGCGACAGCGAATTCGATTCCACCATGAGCGCCGGCCTGTGACCACGGCGGCACTGTTCGGCGCGCTGCTGCTGCTGATGGCGCTGGGCGTGCCGATCGCCTTCTCGATGGGGCTGGCGGCGATGGCGGCCGTGACGGTGAATGGGCTGCCGCTCGTCGGCGTGATGCAGAAGATGTTCGGCGGGATCGACAGCTTTCCGCTCATGGCGGTGCCTTTCTTCATCCTCGCCGCCGAACTGATGTCGGGCGGCGCCCTCACCGAGGTGCTGCTGCGCTTCGCGGCCCAGTTCGTCGGACACCGGCGCGGCGGGCTCGGGCACACCAACATCCTGACCCTGACCTTCTTCTCCGGCATCAGCGGCTCGGCCCTCGCCGACGCGGCGGGCCCGGGATCCATGCTCATCAAGATGATGCGCGAGTCCGGCTACCACGCGGCCTACGCGGCGGCGCTGACCGCCTCGATCGCCATCGTCGGCCCGATCATTCCGCCGTCGATCCTGATGATCATCTACGCGCTGGAGGACCCGGCCGTCTCGGTGATCGGCCTGTACTGGGCAGGACTCATTCCCGGCATCATGATCGCGGCGGGACTCGCGGTCGCGAACCACGTCATCAGCATCCGCCGCAACTACCGCTCCGAAATGCAGGCACCGGGCGCGCGCGAAATGCTCCTGAACACATGGAGGGCGCTGCCGGCGCTGGCGCTGCCGGCCATCATCCTGGGCGGCATCCAGAGCGGCGCCTTCACGCCGACCGAGGCATCGGTGGTCGCCGTGTTCTACGCCCTGGTCGCCGGCCGCTGGATCTACGGCACGCTCACCTGGGACAAGCTGCCGGGCATGCTGCTGCGCTCTGCGATGCTCACGGCCTCGGTGCTGCTGATCGTGGCCGTATCGAACGCTTTCGCCTGGGTGCTGACCATCGCCCAGGTGCCGCAGAGCGTCGCGGCCTGGGTCGCATCGCTCCATCTCAGCCCGCTCGCCTTCCTGTTCGCCGTGAACGTGCTGCTGCTCCTGTTCGGCATCTTCATCGAGCCGCTGCCCGGGGTGATGATCCTGGTGCCCATCCTCGCGCCGATCTCGGCCGCGCTCGGCGTCGATCCGCTGCACTTCGCGATCATCGTTATCGTGAACCTGACCCTGGGCATGATCACCCCGCCCGTGGGCGGCCTGCTGTTCGTCGTGGCTATCGTCTCGCGCACGCCGCTGGCGGCGATCGTGCGCGAGCTCTGGCCGCTGATGTGGACCGAGATCGGCATCCTCGCGATGCTCACCGTCTTCCCCGCGTGCAGCACCTGGCTCCCGCACCTGATGGGGCGCTAGAACTCATCTCGAAATTCTCCCTCACCCCAACCCTCTCCCGAAGGGAGAGGGGGCATCACCCTTCTCCCTCCGGGAGAAGGGCCGGGGATGAGGGAAAACGCCAGCGCCCAGGCTCGAGCTTGTTATGTCCCCCTACTCGGGCACCGCCGGCATGCCCAGGCCCATGCGGATCTTCAGGCCCTTGATCACTTCCTTGATGCTGCCGCACAAGGGCAGGCTCATGCGCGCCCGGTCCGCCTCGGCGAGCACGATGCTCATGTCCTTCTCGGCCCAGGGCATGCCGCTCTCCTCCGCGCGCTCGTCCATGGCCCAGTTCTGCGCGCTGCTTTGATGCAGGGCCGCGCGCAACCGCTCGGGATCGACCCCGAGCGCCGCACCGAGCCGCAGGCCCTCGTCGTTGGCGGCCGTGCAGGCCCAGAGGATGAGGTTGTTGACCATCTTGCCGACCTGTCCCGCCCCGGCGGGGCCGAGATGAAAGATGTCGGAGGCAAAGCTCGCGAACGCGGGCCGGCAGGCTTCGAACGCGGCTTCGTCGCCCGCGCCGAGGATGAGCAGCTTGCCCGCCGCCGCGGCCGCCTCGCCGCGCGTGAGCGGAATGTCGAGCAGCACCACCTGCCGCTCGGCCAGGCGGGCGGCGAGCCGCTTCGCCGTATGCGGCGCGATGGTCGAGCCCACCGCGACGACGAGCCCGGGCTTCGCGCCTTCGGCCACGCCGTCCCTGCCGAACACCACGCCCTCGACTTCGCTGTCGAAGCCCACCACGACGATGACGAGCTCGCTCGCCTGCGCGACTTCGCGCGGCGATCCAGCGATGCGCACTCCGTTCGTCGCGCTTGCGCGGCAGGCGGCCTCGAGCGGGTCGTAGCCGATCACCTTGAAGCCGCGCGCGAGGAGATGCTTCGCCATCGGGCAGCCCATCTTGCCCAGCCCGAGGATCCCCACTGTCCGGATTGATTTCATTCGCGCCCCTTCCGTCCCTTCCGGGTCATCCCCGCGAAAGCGGGGATCCAGCCAGGCGTTCAAGTCTCTGGATTCCCGCTTTCGCGGGAATGACGAGACTGACTCGGCTGCTCAATCCGCCTTGATCTTCGCCTCGCGCATCACCCGCCCCCACTTCTCGTAATCGTCCTTGACGAGTTTCGAGAATTCCTCCGGCGTCATGGTATTCGGAACCAGGCCCTGGCCCGCCAGCTGCTCGCGCATATCGGGCTGGGCGACGATGGCGCGGATGTCGGTGTTGTACTTGTCGAGCAGTTTCGCGCTGATGCCCGCCGGCGCCCACACACCGATCCACAAGTCGACGTCGTAATTCGTGACACCCTGCTCATGCAGGGAAGGGATATCCGGGAACAGCGGATGCCGCGCCTTGAGGGTCGAGCCCAGCACCTTGATCTGGCCGGCCTTGATCTTGGGCAGCGCCACGTGTATCGGCAGGAACATCATCGGGATCGTGCCCGCGATGAGGTCGTTCTCCGCCCCCGCCGAGCCCTTGTAGGGAACATGCACGATATCGAGGCCCGTCTGCAGCTTGAACAGTTCCATGCACATGTGGTGGTGCGTGCCGTTGCCGGGGGATCCGTAATTGAGCTGCCCGGGGCGCGCCTTCACGTAGGCGATGAATTCCTGCACCGTGCTGGGCGGGAAGGCCTTGTGCACCACCAGCGCGAGGCTCGTCGAGCCGATGTTGGTGATGGGCTGCAAGTCCTTGATCACGTCGTAATTGAGCTTGGCGTACAGGTGAGGCGCGGTGAGCGCGGACGCCGGGCCGACCATGATGGTGTGTCCGTCGGGCGCCGCCTTGGCCACGAACTCGGCGCCTATCGTTCCCGATGCGCCGGGCTTGTTCTCGACGACGAAGGGCTGGTCCCAGCGCGCCTGCAGCTTGGGCGCCAGCAGCCGCGCGACGATGTCCGGGCCGGCTGCCGGCGTGAAGGGCACGATCACGTGCACCACGCGCTTCGAGATCCCCTGTGCCGCGGCGCCGAACGGCGCCAGCGCGGCGGCAGCGGCGGCCGCACCCAGGAAACGCCTGCGGGATTGAATCGGATTCATGTTGTCCTTCTCCCATGTTTGCGTAAGATCGGGCTGAGCGGCCGCGGAGTATCCGGGCCCCGTCGCGATCCGGCGCGAAGCTCGATTGAGCGCGCCGGCCGTCGCTGCGGTTTCGCGCTACGCCGATTCGAGCCGCATCTGCTCGAGCGCGGCCCGTCCCGCGTACCCGTACGGATTCGCGAAGGTCTCCAGCCCTTCGAAGTGGTTGTAGCCCTGGCACACGACGAGCTGCACCGGCTTGCCCGCCTTGCGCACGCTCTCCGCGAACTCGCGGCTCTGGCGCTGGAACTCCGGGGTCTCGAGCGTGCCGTACGCGACGACGACAGGGGCGGCGAGCAAGTCCAGATGGCGCTGCGAGCTCAGCGCCTCCTCCATGGCATCGTCGAACTTGACGTAGGAGCTGCGCGCCGACAGTCTCACCGGGTGCAGGTCGTACATGCCGCTCAGGCAAAGGTAGCCCTTCACCGTATCGGCGGGCAAGCCGAACTGGCGCTGCCAGTCGGTCACGGCGACCACGCCGGCGAGATGGCCGCCCGAGGAATGTCCCGAGACATAGATCCGGTTCGGGTCGCCGCCGAAGCTCGCGGCATTGCGATGCACCCAGGCGACCGCGCGGCGCACCTGGTCGGCCATGGGCATCAGGCTGCCGCCCGCGTTCTGCACCCAGGCGAAATCGGGCACGACGTAGTGCGCGCCGGCGCGCACGAACATCTCCGCGGGAAAGGCATAGTCCTTCGCGAGTCCGCCGCGCCACGCGCCGCCGTGGAGGAACACGTTGATCGGCGCGTTCGGCCGGCCGGTCGCGTAGAGGTCGAGCTTTTCGACCTCGGCCGGCCCGTAGGCGAGGCGCCGAGGCGGCCCGATGCGCTTGCGCGTCGCTTCGCTGTTGGTCGCGTAGCGCCCGACGATCTGCTGCAGGTTGGGCGCGTAGGCGCTCTGGTCGTAGGCCGCGTCGAGTTCCGCCTGATCGTAGTCGAGGAACACGCGCGGCCCCTTTACGCGCGCGGCCGGGGCGCCCTGCGCTCCCGGCTGCTGGGCGATCGCGGTTCCGGCGGCCAGGGCGGCGCACGACGCCGCCGCGGCGCCGAGCACCTCGCGCCTGGTCACTCCCGGCAAGCCGGCCCGATCCCCATCATCGTGCGCCACGACGCGCTCATGACGCTCGCCGAGCCGCCGCGGCGTCGGCTCCACGCTCTCCTTTCGCGGCCGCGTCGTATTCATTTCCGGTTGAACTCCTTCCAGGGGTCCTTCACATTCGGGATCGTCTCGAATTCCACGTTGGCGAGTTTCCCGGCCACTTTCCGCACCTCGCGGATGTACTCGTTCTGGATCACGTCGCGGGTCTGCGGATCGATCATGAGGGGGCCCCGCGGGCTGTTGGCCGATTTCCAGTTGGCGAGGAACTGCATGGTCTTGTCGGGATCGATCTTGCCGTTCTGCGCCCGGATCGCATCGTATATCGCATCCATCGCGTCCCACGCACCCACGGCGATGAAGCTCGGCGTGGAGTTCTCGCCGTAGGCGGCCTTCCAGGCCGATACGAAGGCCCTGTTCGCCGGGCGCTCGCCCGCCACGGAATAATGCATGGCCGAGATGACTCCGAGCGGCAGGTCACCCATGTTCGGCAATTCCTCCTCGGTCGTGATGTCGCCGGTGGAGACGAGCGGAATACCCGCCTGCTTCAGCCCCAGGTCGCCGTAGGCCTTGATGATCGCGGTCGCGGGCGATCCCGTCGGGACGAACGCGAACACCACTTGCGGTTTGCTGTCCTTTGCGCGTTGCATGTAGACGGCGAAATCCGGGTTCTTGATCGACATCCTGACGTTGCCGACGATCTCGCCGCCGCCGTCCTTGAAGCCCTTGGTGAACCCGGCTTCGGCGTCATGGCCCGGCGCAAAGTCGGTTACCATGATATAGGCGCGCTTGTACTTCTTCGCCGCCCACTGGCCAAGCGGATAGCTGCTCTGCCACAGGGTCATCGACATGCGCACGATGTAGGGCGACATCGTGGTCAGCACCGAGGCCGCCGCGTTCATCACCACGAGAGGCACCTTGGCCTCGGTGACGAGCGGCGCGACCGCAGCGGTGTTCGGGGTCCAGATCATTCCGGTGATGATCTGGACCTTGTCGCGCACGATCAGCTCCTGCGCGAGCCGCTTGGCGACGTCCGGAATCGGCCCGGTGTCGTCCCGGTTGAGGATCTCGACCTTGACTCCCGGCGGAAGTTTTCCCTGGTTCTGCTTCATGTACAAGGCGATGCTCTTGTCGATCAGGTCACCGAGGGAGGCGAACGGCCCGGAATACGTATTGATGAGGCCGATCCTGATCGTCTGTGCCGTTGCCGCCGCCGCACAGAACACAAGTCCGAACGCCGCCAGACGGGCAAGGCTTTTCCCGATGCTCATGTTTCCTCCCCCCTATGAGAATTCCCCCGGCCCATCCTATACCTGCCGGGATCATTGCGGAACAGGCTTGCAATGCCTGCGCAGGTGAATTCCTGCCTGCCGGGCCGGGAGGAACGATCTTGCGGCACAGTATCGCACGCCCGCGTTTGATGCAGGTCACGCTGGTCCCGGCCCACAAGGTAATAGGATGCCCGTCTTGGAGGAGAATGGGCGGAGGCATCCGCTCATGGTGTACCAACCCTGATGGAATCCGATGGCTGAAGGCAGCGGGAAGCCGCTCGCGGCAGTGAGCATGGAAGTCGACGGCGAGGGCATGCCGAGGCTACGCTTTCCCGATCCCTTCAACGTCGCCGCATACTTCACCGACCGCCATCTCCACGAGGGGCGCGGCTCCAAGGTGGCGATCAGGACCCTGGACCGGGAAGTGACCTATGCCGAATTCGTCGAAAGCGCCAACCGGTTCGGCAACGTGCTGAAGGACCTCGGCGTCGGCCGCGGCGAGCGCGTGCTCATGGTGGTCAAGGACTGCCCCGAATTCCTCTGCCTGTTCTGGGGCGCGATAAAGGCCGGGCTGGTCCCCGTGCCCTTGAACGCCTTGCTTCGCGCCAAGGACTACGAATTCATCATCCATGATTCGGCCTGCGCGGCTCTGGTGTATTCGCCCGAGTACGCGAGCGAGATCGAGACGGCGCTCGCTTCGCTGCGGCCGCAGGCGGTGCTGCGCATGACCGGGGGCGGGCAGGCGCTGGACGCGCTCGCGAAGGAGGCTTCGCCGCTCCTGGAGACTGTCCCGGCGCATGCCGGAGACGACTGCTACTGGCTCTACACCTCCGGGACGACTGGCCGGCCCAAGGGAGTCGTGCACGCGCACGGCGACATCGTCGCCACTTGCCTGAACTACACGGTGGACACGCTGGGCGCGCGGGAGGACGACGTCATCTTCTCGGTGCCGCGGCTGTATTTCGCGTTCGGCATGGGGATTGCGAACACCGGTCCGCTTTGGCTGGGCGCGACGGTCGTTCTCGACGACCGCCGGCCGACGCCGCAGACGGTGGCCGAGGTGTTCAGGCGCTTTCACCCGACGATATTCGCCGCGGTGCCGACCTTCTATCTGATGATGCTCGCCGCCGAGCTGCTGACGAAAAGCGACGTCATCGGCCTGCGCCGCAGCATCTCGGGCGGCGAGGCGACGCCTCCGGAACTGCAGCGCCGCTGGCTCGAGCTCACCGGGGTGCCGATCACCGAGGGGATCGGCTCGACCGAGGCGGCGCACATCTATATCGCGAGCCGGATCGACGACATCCGCAACGGCGCGACCGGAAAGCCGGTCCCCGGCTACCGGGTCAGGATCGTCGACGATGTCGGTCGAGACGTTCCCGACGACAAGCCCGGCCGCCTGCTGTTGAAGGGGCAGTCCATCATGAAGCGGTACTGGAACGACCCGGAGAAGACCGCCGCAGCGCTGGTCGACGGTTGGCTGGATACCGGAGATACCTACCGACGGGACAGGGACGGCTATTATTTCTACTGCGGTCGCAGCGACGACATGCTGAAGGTCGGCGGCAGATGGGTATCGCCGTTCGAAATCGAGTCCACGCTGCTCGAGCATCCGTCGGTGCTCGAGGCGGCGGTGGTCGGACGGCCCGATGAAGCGGGGCTGGTGAAGGCAGAGGCATGGGTGGTGTTGAGAAATCCTGCGGATGCTTCCGACCAGACGGGCGAGGAGATTCGGGCTTTCTGCAAGAACAAGCTCGCGCCTTACAAGTATCCGCGCTGGGTCGTCTTCGTCGACGAGCTTCCGAAGACGGCGACCGGCAAGATCCAGCGCTTCAAGCTGCGCGCGGGCCAGCAGGCGTAGCGGGCGGTGCGCAAGCGCCGGCGGACCGGGATTAACGTAGTGAAAGTAAACCACAAGGAGATGCCATGAAGTTCGAGAATCAGATCGCCGTCGTGACAGGCGGTGCTTCCGGAATCTGTCAGGCGGCGGCCGAAATGCTGGCCGAGGGCGGCGCAACGGTGTGCATCGGCGACGTCGCGCGCGATCGCGGCGAAGCCGCGGTGCAGGGCATTCGGAAGAAGGGAGGGAAGGCCGAGTACATGTATATCGACCTCACCCAGTACGATTCCATCAGGGAATTCGCCGCCGGCGTATTGAAGCGCTTCGGGCGCGTCGACATCCTGATCAACGGCGCGGGATGGAGCAAGAACACGCCTTTCGTCGATACCGACGACGCTTTCTGGGACAAGGTCATCAACCTGAACTTCGTCGGCCCGATGCGCCTCACGAAGCTGCTGCTGCCGCAGATGATGCAGCAGAAGGGCGGGAAGATCGTCAATGTGTCCAGCGATGCGGCCCGCGTCGGCAGCCTGGGCGAAACCGTGTACTCCGGCGCCAAGGCGGGCCTGATCGGATTCACCAAGGGGCTCGCCCGCGAAGGCGCGCGCTTCGACATCACGGTCAACTGCGTCTGCCCGGGGCCGACGGACACGCCGCTCATGGCGGAGGTGCCCGACAAGTATCGGGAGCTGTTCATCAAGGCGATACCCATGCGCCGTCTGGGCAGGCCGTCGGAGGTGGCCGATGCCATCGTCTTTTTCGCGAGCCCGCAATCGGCCTATGTCACGGGTCAGGTGCTGAGCGTGAGCGGCGGACTGACCATGGCCGGGTGAATCGCGCATGACGGTCCGGGGATGCTCGGCCCTGCGGTGATACTCAAGGGACGGCGGGGGCGACGGGGTGCGGTGAACCGCGCCGGGCGTATCATGGCCCGGGTTTCACCCCGGTCCCTTCCATTTCAAGGAGAAAAGCACCATGAAGAACCGTGCATCCCTTCGCATTCGTGCCGCGATCGCAGCGCTCGCCGTTCTCGCATGGGGCGCGCTCGGCCTTGCCGCCGCGCCCGTGTGGGCGCAGAGCGGCGACCACCTCGAAATCATCCATCACCCGAATTACGACAAGAGCGTGTTCATGCCGTTCTCGCCGGCGATCAAGATCAAGAGCGGCAAGATCCTCTGGCTCGCGGGCGGCACGGCGCTGCCCGTGTATCACGACCATCCGCACAAGCGCGAACAGATCCTGAAGTACCTCACCAACGACCTCGAGGCGCAGACGCGCCAGGCGATGGACGGCATTATGCAGACGCTGAAGGCGGCGGGCGCCTCGCCCAAGGATGTGGTGCACGTGTTCATCTTCCGCGCGCGCCCGCGGATGGGCGACATCGGCAAAGCGAGCGCCGTGGTGAACTCCTATTTCGCACCGTTCAACCACAAGCCGGGCACGACCAACCTCGCCGTGCTCGAGCTGGGCGAGCCCGAGCAGCTCATCGAGATCCAGGTCGTCGCGGTCGTGGATTGAGACGCGCGCTCCATACACGCAGCGCGTAGGTTGGGCTTCGGCCGTAGGCCTCAGCCCAGCCTACTCGGCTGCTCCGGGCAGCCGAGAGGGCGGGACTGCGCGGCACCGGCCGGGGACGCACTCCGGCTGGAGCTTGCGTGGCATCTCTTGCTAAGATCGCGCCAGAACAACTATACGTCCCGCCGCCTCCGCGGGGGACAACTAACACCTAGGAGGGTGCCATGAAGGTCGAGCTGAAACAGGGAATTTGCCGCGCTTCGTCGGCGCTGATCGCGGCCGCGCTGATCGCGGGCTGCGCCGGGTTCGGGTCAGAGCGCGGGGCCGAGCGCCAGGGAGGCGTGCAGAGGCTGTACGCATTCAATTGCGGCGAGGCGCGGGTCAAGGATGTTTCGCGCTGGTCGCCCGGTGTCAATGTCGGCCAGCAGATGGACTTCAGCGACAACTGCTACCTGATCCGCCACGCCAAGGGCCTCATGCTCTGGGATGCAGGGTATTCGGACGCGGTCGCCGCCATGCCCAACGGGCTGGACACGCCGCTGTCGGTCGCGCGTCTGCCGAGGACGCTCGCGTCGCAGCTCGCCGAGATCGGCGTCGCTCCGGCGCAAATCACCCATCTTGCGTTCTCGCACACCCATTCCGACCACGTCGGCAACGCCAATCTGTTCACTTCCGCGACGCTGTACATCCAGCAGCCGGAATACGACGCCGCCTTCGGGCCGAACGCGGCCAAGTTCAACTTCGTGGCGGCGAACTACGCGAAGCTGCGCGCGAGCCCCGTGGTGAAGTTGAATGGCGACCACGACGTGTTCGGCGACGGCTCGGTGACCATCATTTCGACGCCGGGCCACACCCCGGGTCACCAGTCGCTGCTCGTGCGGCTGGCGAAGACGGGGCCCGTACTGCTTTCGGGGGACGTCGTGCATTTCCAGGAAAACTGGGCAAACCGGCGCGTTCCGGCGTTCAACTTCAGCAAGGACGAGAGCCTGAAATCGATGCAGAAAGTCGCCGCGCTCCTCGCCTCCACCGGGGCGCAGCTCTGGATCAACCACGACAAGGCGCAGAGCGAGCGCATACCGCGCTCGCCCGCCTACGTGGAGTGACCGCGCCCGCGTCGCGCTGTCCAAGATTGCATCCCAAGGGGAATCTCAAATGATCCCATTTTCGAAATCCGGCCGCCTGGTGGCATTCGCCTCGGCCGTCCTTGCGCTCGCCGCAACGTCCGCCCTCTCGCAGGAATATCCTGCCCGGGAAATTCGCTCGCTGTGCAACTACGGCCCCGGCTCCGGCGCCGATATCATGGTGCGCTTCTACAGCGACCGGCTGTCCAAGCTCGCCGGCAAGCCGGTGATCGTCGAGAACAAGGTCGGCGCGAACGGCGCCATCGCGACCGACGCGCTCGCGAAATCCAAGCCCGACGGCTACACGATCCTGATCACGCCGGTGAGCTCGACCATCGTGTCCGCGCCTTACCTGTTCAACAACCTGCCGTTCGATTCGACCAGGGATTTCACGGCGGTGACCACGATCGCCACGCTCTCGTTCACGATCCTGGTCGATGCGGCTTCTCCGATCAAGACGGCGAACGAGCTGATCGCGCACCTGAAGGCGAAGACGAACCACGGCTTCTACGGCACCACCAACAATGCCGGGATCATCGCCGCCGAGCTGTTCAAGGGGAAGGCGGGACTGAACACGACCTACGTGCCGTACAAGCAGAACCCGCAGGCGCTCACGGATCTGCTGCTCGGACAGCTCGATTTCCTGGCGTTCGACGCGACCTGGGCGCGCGCGCAGTCGGGACCGGGCGGCAAGCTGCGCATCGTCGCGGTCACGTCCGAGAAGCGCTCGGGGTCGCTGCCAGACGTGCCGACGCTCGCCGAATCCGGCTACGGCGGCAGCAACGTCGCGCCGTGGTGGGGCGTCGTGGTCGCCTCCGGCACGCCGCGGCCCATCGTGGACAAGCTTGCCGGCTGGTTCAACCAGATCACGGCGGCCGAGGACACGCGGCAGTTCCTCGCGCGCGCGGCCTTCGACCCGTTCCCGGGCTCGCCCGACGCCATGCAGGCGCTCATGAAGAGCGACGCCGAGCGCTGGCGCGGCTACGTCGAGCTGGCGAAGATCAAGCCGCAGTAGCCCGCGCAGTAGCCCGGCCAGCTCAAGTCATTTTCCCTTGGGTTTGGCAGCGAACGCGACGCACCAGCCGTGCGGGCTGATCGCGCCTTCGACAACCTTGCACGTGCCGTTCGCCGTGCGCGATGACCCGGGAACGAACTGCAGGCAGGATTCGCAGTCCTTTCCGTCGCTGGGCTTGTCCTGATACTTCATGGTCGCCTTGGACGCCTTTGCCTGGGCCATTGCGCGCCCCGCGGCGGCCAGCCAGGGGATAGCCGCAGCCAGCAAGGCCGAGCTCTTGAGCAGCGTTCGCCGCGTCTCTCGGGGGCTCGCGTCTTCATCGCGCGCATCTGCGCATGCGCGGCCGGTATTGACAAGTTTATCAGGGATCATCGGCGCCTCCTGGGATGTTGCAAGCGGAAATCGCGAAGGCGGCCTAGCGCCGCCCTCGCGCGTTCGATCACGCAGCGTGATTATTGCGCGTAGTCCTCCTGATAGGCCGGCGAATTGGGGCCGACCTGACGCGTCGGAGCGATTAGTATCGGCGATTTGAACCTCTGTTGGTACCACGTCTGCGGGATGTAGGGATTCGTGGACCGATCCGGGAGCGTGCCCGAATCGAAGTCGGCCTGGTCATCGGGCATCGACATGCCGTAGGACGAATCCTGGGCCACGGCAAACGGCGTGGACACGGTGAGCAAGGACGCAAGCACCGCTATGGACAGGGTTTTGTGCATGAGATCTCTCCTGATGAGTTCAACAAGTCGCGTCGGGTGACGCGCAATCTCGTGCAGCAAGCGTCATACCATATTCATTTATTCCGCAAGATCAATGGATTGGTACGATCGCGCGATTGCGTGGTGCGACCTGCCTGTCGCCGCCCTGCGACGGGGATGTCCGCGGCTCCGGGGAAACCGGTTGATTCGACTGCGCTTGATCGCGTCGCCGAAAGGCGACAGTGCTACACCTGCGGTGCCGAGGGCGCGAAGCCGAACGCGCGCTCGAAGCGTTTCGCGTACGCGGGCCAGGCGCCCGGCTTGCGCGCGACCCGGCCAGGTTTCCCGGTCGGCAGACCTCCCGATGCGCCGGATCGTTCAGAGGTGCACGATATACAGCCCGCTCTCCCCGAACGATACGTTGATCACGCTGCTCAACGCCGTCCACCGAGAGCCATCGAGCACGATCGTCATCACGCCGTCGTCGTTCGCCACGGCCTGGGTCTGGAGCGCGACCTCGATGTAGACGTTTCCGCTCGCCTGGTAGATCGCCATCACCGCCGACTTGACGGTCGTGCCGATCAGCGTCGCGGTCGATATCGCCGACACGTCGCCCAGCCCGGAGAGCGAGGTGTAGCCCGCGTCCGAGGTGAGTTGCCTGATGCCGCTGAACACGATCTGGTCCCCGGAGGCGAAGTCCATGATGAAGTCCTTCTGGCCGGACCCGGCGTCCGCGAAATTGCCGGCGCTCGACAGGAACGCGAACACGTCCGATCCGCCCCCGCCGCGCAGGGTGTCCTCGCCGTCGCCGCCCTCGATCGTATCCCGGTTGCCTCCGCCGGATATGCTGTCGTTGCCGCGCCCCACTGCGACGGAGTTCGCGCTCGCCTGGTCATCGCCCAGGCTGATGGTGTAGTTCATGCTTGCCGAGGCCGCCGAGGCGCCGAATACCAGCGTGCCGTGCAGTGCCGTGGCACTGATCACGTTCTCTTCGCCGTTGGAGGCATTGCCCGTCCATGCGACTACCGAGCCGAGGGTCACGTCGCCCGATCCCGAAATCGTCACGATCAGGTTGTGGCCGCCGCTGTAGGCGGTGCCGCCGGTGCCGACGCCGAGCGAACCGATGAGGATGTAGTCGGCCGAACCGTTCGCAGCAAGCGTCAGTCTCACGTCCCCTGTCGCGTTCGATCCGAGCGACGAGGCGGCCATGCGCAGGTCGCCGATCTGCACGTCGCCGCCGTGCGTGGTGATGGTCGCCTGGTCGCCGACCGTCGCCGTGTCGATGATCACCCCGGCGGTCGCCGACGACCCGGAGGCGCCCGCGACCGTGATCGCGAGCTCGCCCAATGGAGCGTTCAGGTTGTTGATGTGGACGCCGCTGTAGTCGTGGCTGCCGGCCTGGTTGATCGTCACTTCCTGCGCGGTGCCGAATCCAAGGGCGATGGCCTGGAAGTCGCCGGCCGTGGCGTTGATGACGACGCTCGAGGCGCCGCCCGCGCACAGCGCGGACAGGGTCAGGTCGACCGAGCTGGCGAGCAGGTTGATGGCGAGTCTTGGCGCATCGTCGGCGTAGAGGTCGTTCAACTGGACGTTGCCGCTGCCGCCCGGCTGCAGGATCAGGCCGCGGACGCCGGTGACGCCGATCGTGCCGAACAGGGCGGTCGCCGCGGAAGCGCGGCTTGCGTCGACGCGCAGCGTGAGATCGGAGGAATCCTCGACCAGCGAGACGTCGACCCTCGCGCTCGCGACAGCGCTGCCGGTGACCACGCCGACGCTGAGGGTGCTCACCTCACCGGGAAGGTTGGTGATGTTCACGGAAGAGCCGGAGCCCGAGCCCAGCAAGACGTTCAGCGTCGCCGCGCCGCTCACGCCGCTCGCGTTGAACGTGCCGCGCGGGTTGTCGAAGGCGAGCGTAACGGCTTCGAAATTCCGGATGGACGGCGCGAGCGTCGCGGTCGTTTCGACGAACATCGAGAAACTGTCGCTTCCCGGCCCCGCGTCGATCACCGCGGTCATGTTGTCGTGGAACACGCCGCTCGCGAGCGCGAGGGTGTCGTTCCCGGTGCCGAGCGCGACGTTCAACTGCTGGTTGCCGCTGATCGCGTCGATCGTCAGGTCCAGGTTGCCCGCGGTCAGCGCGGTGCTCGAAATCGTCAGCGCCGTGTTGGCCGAGTTGGCGAGCAGGTGCATCGTGACGTTCTGGTCGCCCTGGACGTTGAACGCCTTCGTCGCCGTGCCGAACTCGGAGGCCGACCCCGAGTAAGCCGTATGGACGACCTGAAGATTGATGGTTTCGATCGCGTGCGCCTTCTCGTTCAGGGTAAAGCCGCTCGCGTTGTCGACGTAGAGCGTCAGGGTGTCGTTCGCACCGGTCTCGTCCTGGAAGCCGACCGTCAGGTCGCCTCCGAACCCGCTCACCACGCCGATCTTGAGGTTCAGGCCGGTGGCAATGCCGTCGATGGTGGCCGAGTTGCCGCTGCCCCACACGTTGAGCGAGGTGTACCCCGCGGCATCGGCGAGGTTCAGGTGGCCCGTGCCCAGGCTGATCAGGTTGATCTGCTCGACGTTCCTGATGCTGGCCAGCCCCGCGCCCGAGGCGTCCGAGATCGTCAGGGTGTCGATGCCCGCCCCGCCGTTGATCACGTCGCCGGTCTGCAACGCGCCGAGGCCCGCATTGATGGAATCGCTTCCCGATCCGGCCGTGGTGACGTCAAGCCCCGTCGTCAGCGTGATCGTGAGTCCGCCTGCGCCGCCGATCGTCCCGCTGTTGATGCCCAGAATGGCGTCGCTCACCGTCGCCGGATCGTTCGTCACCGAGGCGACGACCGTCTGCAGCGTCGACACGTCGGTTTCGGCGCCGCTCGCGGTGAGCGTGTAGTGGCTCGCGACCGTGACCTTGTTGGCGAACCGTGTCGCAGCGGCGCCCCACGCGGCGTCGCCTGAGGAAACGCCGGCCAGTGCCGTGATCGCCCAATGCATCGCATCGCCGCGCGATTCGCCGGCGGCCAGCTTGCCGACGATCTGGTCCGCGGCCCAGGACTTGTCGGCGGCGGTCGCCGTGCCGCCGACGAGGTTGTCGATGTAGCGGGCGGCGAACTCGCTGCTGCTCAGCGAAGTCGGATAGAAGCTCGCGCTCTGAAAGGTCGAGGTGGTCGCAAGCGCGTTGGCCAGTCCCTGAATCGAGCTGCCGGCGCTGACGAAATCCGCGAAGTCGTTCATGTACACCACGCCCGGGGCGGCGTTGAACATGCCGACCGTGAGCTGGATGATCTGGGTCTGCTGCGTCGAGTTGATGGCCATGAAGACTTTCTCCCTGAAAGATCGTTGTGAACTGCTAGCGCAACAGCATCAGCCTGGGACTGCCGTGACGGAGGTGATGGACGGCCTTGCTCAGGTCCTGATTTGAAGATTCCCTATCCATGCAGCATTCGGAGACATCTATACCTTCGGGATCGAGGGCGCGAAGCCGAATGCGCGCGCCGATCATGCGGACTAATAGGGCCGCACGCCGAAGAGCCAGGGATGCAGCGCGAGCAGCGCGGCGTAGAGGGCGAGGCCCGCTGCGATCTTGCCCCAACCGGTCTCGGCGAAGCTGAAACGGTTGCGCCCCTCGAGGATGGCGCGAAACGGGAGGTTCGAAGTCGCGCCGGCGAAGCGCTTCCAGTCCTCGCCGAGCGTGCCGGCCTTGCGCGCGTCGATGAGCGCGGTGCCGGACAGGGCGAGCACGAGGAAGCCGCCGAAGAACAGGAGCGAGGCCGCGTCGCCGCGCGCGAGAACGTGCGCCGCCGACCACAGGGCGATGCCCCACATCAC
>Ga0080064_1001468_pt1 | contig 47291 bp, 28 predicted proteins | sample Subgrocontami54m_FD_69260 | JGI IMG/M metagenome (GOLD analysis project Ga0080064, IMG submission 69260) | Subsurface groundwater microbial communities from S. Glens Falls, New York, USA - GMW46 contaminated, 5.4 m (SPADES assembly) (version 2) ...
GTCCTCGTAGTAGTTAATTGATTTTGTCTTTGGCGCGCTCGACTCCCAGTTGTAGCTAATCGAGTAGTCGGCGACCTCATCGCCTTTGTCGCCTAAGAAGAAGGTTTCGGATTTAGATTTGTCGTAGGTAAGGCCGGCATCCACGCTGCGGAACGAGATGGTTTTGGCCAAGGCCCAGTTAAAGGCCGCGCTATTATTTAACCCGATCGCCGCGACCACATCACCGGCGCGCTTTGAGCCGTCCTCGTAGTAGTTAATTGATTTTGTCTTTGGCGCGCTCGACTCCCAGTTGTAGCTAATCGAGTAGTCGGCGACCTCATCGCCTTTGTCGCCTAAGAAGAAGGTTTCGGATTTAGATTTGGTGAAGTCGACGATCGCAGTAGTCATGGCGGAGGCCGTTAAAGATTTTCTAAAAGATTCGGTGCGCACCAGCGCCTTATCGGTGTCAGTGGCAGCCATGTCACTTGCGCGCATATTGCCTTCGTAGTAGTTAATCGAGATGGATTTTGTCTGGGTATTGTTGGTGTTGTAGTTTACGCTGTAATCAGCGATCTCATCACCTTTACCTAAATGAATGTCAAAGAGAGTAGAAGACTGCCGATTAAGTTTGGTAGACTCATTGATCTCACTAATATTTGTGGCCCTATAGGTATCCTGTTGGATGAGAGCTGATAATTCGGCTGTGCCATCTGATACAATCACACCCGCACGTTTGTTACCTTCATAGATGAAAAGATTTGTATTTTTAACAGTGATGCCATTGCTGGCATAATTATAGGAATAGTCGGACAACTCGTTGCCTTGAAATCCGACAAAATGAGTTAAACTCCTCTTAATTCCAGTGCCCTTTATCGTTTCTTGTCCACTAACTACCGCATATTGTATCGTTTGATCCAGCCCTTTATCAGGATCTGTATCATTATAAGAATAATCTGTTCTGTACCTTATTGTATTACCTAAGGAATTGTAAGTTTGGACAAAATCTACCCGTTCCTTTGCTTGCCTCCCTGAATAGAAACTCTTAGATTGGATAATGTTATCGGATTCGTTTCCTTTATATTGCACGACAACATCCAGATCTTCACTATTGGGTTGTCCTAAATTTGTGTCTTCGTGATATAAATATTTACTTTGAGATTTTATTGTAGAGTCCGTCTCATCAATTCCATCTTCCTTATATATAGTGATCTTTTGGATCCTTTCTCTTCCATGGATCCCAAAATAATTAACCTGACTTTTTAATTTTCCAGCAGCTGTTACCTCGTTGGTATGATCTATGGTTGCCCAGTTATCTAATTTATATGAATACGTTATAGTGGATTTAAGAGTTCCATCTTTTTTGTACTGTTGAATATTTGAAACCCTGGTTTGTTTAGAAGTGGCGTCTGTGGCGTCTTTGGCAGTATAATTCGTTATCGATAATCGTATCCAGTTATCAGAACCCATATCATGGACAGAAGTTGTCACTTGAAGTAGGGCTCCGTTCAATCCACCATATTGATACTCCAATTTTTTATCAGCAAAAAGGATGAGGTAGAGTTGTCCGTTCAAATCATATCTAAACTCCGTTGCTCTAGCTAAATTAAGTGTAGTTTGATCTATCGTCGGGTCGTTCACCGGAACTTGATCTTTTAAAAGATACACTGAACTTAGTTCGCCATTCGTACCCGAATAAGCAAACACGTAAACCCTATCAAATACCCCATTGGTGTCTTCTGAACCATCCTGATTTTTCAAAATAACACGCAGTACTCTAGAATTTCTGTCATCTGGCGTCACATAAATAATTCTGCCCAATGAACTAACACCGTTATGTTGGTCCTCATCATCTTGAATCATCTTAATAACATCCTGTGGATCCATTGGAGGAGTTCCGAGATCCTGAGGAGAGATGTCATTGGGTCCTATGCTGCTGACCTGCCGTTCTTTTCCTTGCCGGCCCGTATATTCTATCCTCGTGACCTCGCTGGCATCCGACGGATCATACTGATTCACATAATTTATTTTTCTTCTGGCAGGACTTCCTTCATAAACGTATCGCTGAACACTAATGGCTTCCCCGTCCAAATTGAACTCTTGGACGTCGTCTATGCGTTCGGCTCCTTTGGCGCCGATGTATTTGGTTTCATTGATCAAATCACCTTTGCCTCTTTCCAATTTATCCATGATGCCGTTTTTATCAGTATCTTCGTTACCCAATTGGTCGATGTAATATTGGTCAACCGATTTCAATATTCTTCGGAAATGGCTGTAGGTGTAATCTTGACGGCGCGTCGGGTCGCCCTGGTCAAAATCGCTCAAAATAGTGCCGATCGTTTCTTTTCCTTTGGTATTGCCAGTATAATCCGCGACCTGCTCGATGACCCCCGAGCCAGTAACTAAACGCTGGCTTACCGACAAACTCCTCACATCATAAGTCGTCGTCTCATCCAGTATTTCTCCTTGATATTTGAAATCTGTTCTCTTCCCAAAAACCCTATTGCCGTCCTGATCCGTATAATAATCAGACAGGCTATAAGCCACGTGTTCTTTTTTCTTTTCTCCCTCATAAATGCTCACGGATGTTAATCGGTTGTCGCTTCGAAGCAACTTAAACAAGTCTGAATCTGATATGCCCGCTAATTCTTTATCGCTTAATTTTGCAAGAATTGCATCTACTGTACCGTTTAAAATAGCTTGTCCGTTTATTTGATTCGTGGCCAGTAATTCTAAAATCCTCTTTAAACCTATGTTATCTAGTATCTCTTGGTTTGAAGATGTTAAAAGGTCTAGGATGACATCCAGCGACTTCGATAACAACCCTTGGGCTGACAGAAGGCTTAACAGATGATTGCCTAAGAACACACTCAAGAAGTCTTCTTTGTTTGCGTTGAAAGCATTTTGTAGATCGGCTTTGGCTAGAGAGGCGGACTTCGTGAGTACATTCCCTGACTCTAAAGCCGACAGGATCTGGTCGTTGGTGAGGCTTGATAAGTTAATCCCTTTGGAAGCAAGTAGCGCTTTTAAAGAAGCTAAGTCGGTAGCCCCTTGGATCAGGTTGTCTTTCAAGAGGGCTTGTAAGAGTTCGTCTTGGCTTAAAGATTGGAACACACTATCAAAGGACAACGCCCCTAAAAGGGCGGACAAAGAACCTTTGGTCGTGAGGCCTTTGGAGATTAGGAGGTTTAAAAGAACACTAGAAGACAATAGATCAACCAGAGAGTTTGCCGCGCTTAAGGCGCTTAAGGTCTGGTCAATGGAACTCGATAACAACCCTTGGGCTGACAGAAGGCTTAACAGATGATTGCCTAAGAACACACTCAAGAAGTCTTCTTTGTTTGCGTTGAAAGCATTTTGTAGATCGGCTTTGGCTAGAGAGGCGGACTTCGTGAGTACATTCCCTGACTCTAAAGCCGACAGGATCTGGTCGTTGGTGAGGCTTGATAAGTTAATCCCTTTGGAAGCAAGTAGCGCTTTTAAAGAAGCTAAGTCGGTAGCCCCTTGGATCAGGTTGTCTTTCAAGAGGGCTTGTAAGAGTTCGTCTTGGCTTAAAGATTGGAACACACTATCAAAGGACAACGCCCCTAAAAGGGCGGACAAAGAACCTTTGGTCGTGAGGCCTTTGGAGATTAAAAGGTTTAGAAGCACAGTGGCTGAAAGTTTGTCAATTAATGGATTAGACGAAGTTAATAATGAAAGAATCGCAGCCGGGTTTCCGATAAGCAGATTGACGGAACTAGAAGCCAGGAAGTTCAGCAATTCAGACACCGAAAACTGGGACAAGAGATCTTCGATCTTGATTTCGCTCTTAATATCAGAGACCGATTTCACCAGCAGGCTTTCCCCGGAATTGCTTCCCTCGAGTGCTGCTAATATATCGTCGTTCTTAGCGGTACCGAGATTTATTCCTTTCATCTCAAGTTTTGCCTTAATCGCCGCAGCTGTTGCCTCCACATCGATACTACCATCCGATTTCTTCAAAACTTCGCTGTCCTTTAAATATCCCTGCTCAATCAAAAATGATATCAACTCGTCGCTTGTCAGCTGATCAAATACATCCTGAAAATTAAGCTTATTCAATGTTTGATTCGCGTCTTCAGCTACGAAACCTTCCGAGTATAAAAGTGTCAGAAGTTCTTTACCCGTTAAACCGTCCAACAATCCTTCCGCTGACAACTGACTTAAAATGGAATTCGCATCACCTTGCAAAAGGCCGTTATCTGACAATAATTTTAATAGCTCCTGAGGAGATAATTGCTTAAGTTTTTCCGCAACTAAAATATTCTTTAAATCTTGATCTTTAAAATTAAAGTTGTTATCTTTCACAAATTGACTGACGTCGGAAATATCATAACTCTTCACGTCTTTAAGTTTTTCACCATCATATTCATAATTGGTCAAAGTATTTGGATTATTTTTTTCATCATAGTCGCCTAATGTATAAGCGATCTTTTCTTTGCCTTTTTCACCGCTGTATACCGATAATGACGTGAGATGATCATCCGTGAGGCTGTTCCTGGAAGAGACATCTGAAAAGTCTCCGCTTAACCCCTCGATATTGTATGTTTTTACTTCCTTGAGAACATCACTTGAATAATGATAGACGGATATTTCCGTCGCTTTATTCGTCCCATCTTCAAACCCCGACAAAATATAGGCCACATGGCGATTGTCTCCTTCGCCTTCAAAATACGATTCACTGATGATCATGTCATCCATTAAGCCCGCCTTTTTGAAATCCTCGTAACCCCCCTTAAATTTTTCCCCATCTTTTCCCTCAATTTCCTTCGCTCCGTTTATGTACTGCGAAATATCCACACCGCTAACATCATACTGGGTGATTTTCATCAGCTTGTCGCCTGAGTACTCATAAACATTCAACGTCGTGGGTGTGCCATCTTGGTTGGGATCATCCAAGGTGTAGGCGATTTTGTCTGCCGCTGCGCCCCCTCTCCTGCGGTCATCATCAATGAACGGCTTTTTCTTTCTCATTCGTTGAGTAAACTCATCCTCAAGCGATTTTGAAAGATTACTTTCGTTTTCTTTTTGCTGGATAAAATCTTCGTGTTTTTGCTGCTGTTCGAGCAGATAACGGGGCAGGAACTTACTCTCTTTTTGTTTTTCACGCTGTAATTGGAAACCGCTGGGCTCAGCAGCTAGTAGGACATCCCGAAAAAAGAATGAGCTTAAAACAATGACCGATACTGTTTTTACCCACAAGGGCCAACGGCTCTTGAATGGTTTTTGGTCCGTTGTCGTTATTTCGCTAATCGGCATAGGCTTTTTAGGTTCTTATAAATAAATTTAATATGTACGCACAAAAAAATCATAATATATGACTTTACTATCAGATTAAAATATAACTGTCTCATTAGAGTATTGTTCCATAAAGATATTAAATACATTTATATTTACTTAATGTAATGTTTAATAACATATGACTAAGACTCGTAACCACTATAAAATATGCCATATTATCTACTTGTTATCAAATATAAATATCTTAATATTATTCGATTAACCTATACACACATTCAATAGGTTAACGTTTTATATTCTAACTATTGTCTATACTTACTTTTAATTTTGCTGATGTTTTCTTACTGAGAAAATCGATGGCATCTCGGAACATAATATAAAAGGCGGGCGTAACCATCAGAGTTAAAATCGTAGAGCTTACAACTCCTCCGATTACCGTGAGCGCTAGCGGGGACCAAAGATTGGCTCCTTCAGTTCTGTCAAGAGCCATGGGAACCAGTCCAAGCACTGTCGTGGACATCGTCATAAGAATCGGGCGCAATCGATCTTGATTGGCGAGGATAGCGGCCCGGATCGTTGAGCATTTTTTTTGTTTTACATAATAATTGATTCGATCCATCAACATGATCGAATGATTAACGACGATGCCACCTAGCATCATCATCCCAAGCATGGCGCCCACGCCGATCGAATGGGGTCCAAAATAGAGCGCGATCACTGCTCCCACGAGCGCCAGAGGAACAGCGATCATGATCAAAAGTGGTTGATAGAAGGATTCAAACAAAGACGCCAGAACCAAATACACAAGCACCAAGACAAAAATTATCATTACCCTCATCTGTTTGTTGGTTCGTACGAGCGTAGGATAATCACCTCCCACACGATAGAAATAATCTTCAGGAAACGGCACATTTTTGAGACTTTCCTGGATTGCCGTAACGATTTTACTTAACGGAATTTTTCCGATGTTGGAACTCACCTGGATAGTCCGGTTTTTATCTTTTCGCCAAATCTCGCTGGGGCCTAGGCCAAATTTGAAATCCGATAACTGACCTAGCAGCACCGGATCACCGTTTTTAGAGGTCATAATCAAATGGTGTAAATCCTTAAAGGTCTTCCTGTACTTTTCATCAAGTCTTGTGATCGTCTCGATTTCAGTTCCTTCGGTGTGATAGACGGTCGCTCGGAAGCCTCTCATTTGTCCATGAATCTGATTGGCTGTTTCACTAACGGTCATCCCATAAAGACCCGTTCTTTTTTTATTGACCAGGACCTGCATCTCGGGCCGGCCTTCGCGCATGCGGATTTTTGTATCGGTGAGGCCCTTGACACTTTCCATGCGGTTGGCGATCGCGATAGCGAGCTCTCTCAATTTATCGTAGCTATACCCAAAGATTTCCAGAATTACTTCCTTTGTGCCTACTTGTTCTTCCTCTTGGAAATAAATAAAGGCGGGGTGCATTTTGTTTGTTTCCTGGCGGATGTTTTCGATCACGTCCTTCAAAGAACGTCTGCGTTCCGTGGAATTTACAAGCTCCACATAAACTTTCGAGGACCATGGTTCAATTCTTGAAGTTACAATTTTTACTTCCGGAATTGTTTTAACCAGATTTTCTACTTTTTTGACGAGTTTATCCGAGGCCTCTAATCGGGCACCTGTCGGTAACTCGACAAAAATAGTGAACTTGTTCTGTTCAGTGCTCCCAAGGTATTCGAGCCCCAACCGTGAGGCGAAGAAAGCGGCCAAAAGAAACATGCCGATACAAATGAGCGCGACCCGTCTTCGATAGCGTATCGACCGAAATAAAAATTTTCTCTCGATCAAAGAAAATTTCTTGACCCACGATTCAGACCCTTGAACATGGCTGGTGTCCGAATAGGCGTTGAACGCGGGCCGAGAACACATCATTGGCACTAACGTCACGGCACAAGCCATGGATACTAAAAGAGATACCACAATCGTGGACGCCATTCCCGAATAGAGTTTCTGTAATTCTTGGCCCATGAACACAAGTGGTAGAAAAACGATCACCACGGTTAAAGTTGATGCCACAACCGCCAGAAACATCTCGCTACTGCCCTGGACCGCGGAGGGTATTGTTTCCCCGCCTGCTTCTCTTTTTTTTAAGATATTCTCAAAAACTACGATGGAGTTATCCACAAGCATCCCTACACCCAACGCAAGGCCGAACAAGGTCATCACGTTGATCGTAAGCCCTGCGTTTCTCATAAAAATGAATGTACCGATCACCGACACTGGGATCGGAAATGTCACGATGATGATGGACCTAAATTTTTTATAGATTGTCAATGTTGTAACAAGTACGAAAAATAATAGATACAAAATGATCCCTTTCAAGAATAAAGTAAAGACAATCAGTGACAGAACTGCAATAAGTAATCTTAAATTCAGTTTAAAAAGAAAAATAAAAAATATGAGGATGATCAGGACAATCCCCTGCATCAGGGATTCTTGGAGATTATTGATCGCTTTTTTGATAAATTCTGCCTGGTTCGAGGTCACCACCAAATGGATATCTCGTGGCAATTTGACTTTGACCTTTTCAATTTCGTTCAAAAGCTCCTTGGCCACCGTGATGGTATTTTTGGTGCTCTCTTTCTGAATGTAGACCGTAACAACCGGACGGATATTAAGACGCGAATATTCGTTGGGTTCTAGAAACGAGTCTTTCACGGTTGCGATGTCTTTCACGCGGATAATAGATCCCGTGGGGCTCCGGCGAAGCGCCATGTTCTTGATCTGATCTATAGAATCAAATTCACCAATCACGCGTACTAAATAACGGTCTGTGGCTCGTGCGACTTCTCCTGAAAGAAGGTTCAGGTTGTTGGAGCCGAGGATCCCGGTCACCTCATCGATCGGTATTCCATACGCGGCGAGCCTCACCTGGTCTACCTCGACTAAGATCTTTCGTTCACGTCCGCCGGCGACTTCGACGTTCGCCACACCCGGCACGCGTTTGAAGTTTTCCTTCATTGTCTGGTCGACGATCTTCCGGATCTCTTCGGTGGTTCGGTGCTCGCTCGTGGCCGCCAGGATAAACACCGGCACGTCCCCTTGCTGGAACTGTGCGATGACCGGTTTTTCGATTTCCTTTGGCAGTTTATTCTTTATTTTGGCGAATTTTTCTCGAACCTCCAGAGCCGCGAAATCCATGTCGGTGCCGGGTTGAAAGCTTAGAACAACGGTGGATTCACCTTCTTTGGAAATCGACATCAGCTGTTCCAGATTGCTGACGGTCGCCACCGCTTCTTCGATGGGCTTCGTGACTAATGTCTCCACATCCGCCGGCGGTATGCCGCCGCGTGCCTGGATAATGATGCTGATCTGCCCGAAGGAGGTATTGGGATAAAGTTCGACGGGGAGTTTAAAAAGAGACACCATGCCGAAAAGAAGGACAATTAAAGCAATCATGAAAACCGTAATAGGTTTTCGGATAGAAATTTCAGGAAGATTCATTTTGAACGCTTAAATCGCTCCGCGATTTCACTACTACCAACGTAAATAGCCGGGACCACAACCAGGGTCAGAAAAGTAGCGATGAGAATGCCCCCGACCGCCGTAACTCCAAGAGGCGCCTGAAGCGCATCTTCACCTTTGGCAAGCGCCAGAGGCAAAGCGCCGAAGGCCGATGAAAAAGCGGTCATTAAGATCGGTCGGAGGCGTGTTTTGCCAGCCTGAATCGTCGCTTCCAAAAGCGGGATTCCTTGACTCCTCAATTGATTAATGTAATCGATGAGAATAATTCCATTATTGACCACGATACCTCCCAAGAGAATCATGCCAAGAATGGCGACCATACTGATGGGGGTGTTGAACGCCCAAAGTGATAAGGCTACACCGATCAATGACAGCGGAAGGCAGAACATGATGACAAACGGTTGCCACAAAGATTCAAACTGAGCCGCCATCACCATATAGACGAGGATCACCGCCAAAATTAAGGCAAAGAACAAGCTTGAAAAAGATCCCCGGATTTCCTCGCTTTCTCCGGCGATTTGAATCGAATAATGTTCCGGCGCAACCAGTTCTTTGATCTCGGACTGCACATCGACGACGACGTCTTTGAGGCTTCGATTATTAATTTTAGCGAAAATCTGCAGTGTCCGCTCTTGGGATTCCCTCTTAATTTCGCTGGGGCCCTTGCCGCGACTGAATTTCACGAAATCTGCAAGCGGAATATCCATATCCAAAGGAGAATGAATCATTAAAAGTCCGAGTTTCTTGAATTGGTCCCGATCCGCTTCCTTCAATTGAACCCGAATATCAATTTCACGGCCTTCTTCTTTAAACTTGCTCGACGTGATGCCTTTCATCGCGATGTTCGCCGCTTGGGCGATATTCACGACGGATAATCTGTAGAAACTGGCACGATCTTTATTAATGATAATCTTAGTTTCAGGAAAGGGTTCCGCCAGGTTGTTGGTCACTCCGTAGATACCTTCAATATTGGATATTTTTTCTTCCACTTTATGCATGAGGCGCGTGAGTTCCTCAAGTTTTGGACCCTTGATATTGACCACAACAGGCGCGTCGTTTCCTGAGGCCCCCACGCCGAATGCGCTCTCATTCAAGATATAACTGACCCGGGCCGGACGAATGCTCTTTCTGCCTTCGGAAAATTCAAAATACCTCCGGATTTCCTGCACGACCTCATTGGTTGATATCTTCCGATCTTCTTTCAAATCCACTATTATTTCCGCCTGATTGGCGCCTAGGCTTTCGATCACTTGTTTGGTATCACTGTCTTTGTCAGAACCCACGACGACGGAGATGGTCTGCACATCCTCCACGTTCTTCACGAAATTCTCGATCTTTTTTGATATCTCATTGGTAAATTCCACACGCATCCCCACAGGCAGATCAATTTTTAAAGTAAATTCACCCTGATCAATCTTCGGCAAAAGAACCTTGTCCACACCGTACATCATGTAAAACAAGCTCGACAAAAACAATCCCAAAACGATCAAAAGATAAATCCATTTTCTTCTGAGAAATGCGGGCAAAATTTTATCGTAAGCTTTCTCAATAAAACGAATAGGCAGAGCAGCTTTTTCCAAAATCACCTCGACGGGCTTTCGGCCTTTAGAGGAGCCTCCCTCTTCATGAATATCTCTTTTGGTCAGAGACGACTTGCCTCCGACCTTATCGATCAACATGGGGAGAAGCGTGAAAGCAATAATGGCAGAAATAACTTGCGTGACTACGACAACCAAAGCCAATTGCTTAAAAAGCTGCCCTGCAATTCCCGTTACGAAAATGATAGGCAAGAAAACAGAGATGGTAGTCAGCGTCGACGCGACCATCGGCGCCATGACTTCTTCGGAACCGATGATCGCCGCCGTTCCGATCCCATTTTTCGGATTTTCCCTGAATTTCCGGTAGATGTTTTCGATTACTACCACGGCGTTATCTAAAAGCATCCCAACGCCGAGCGCGATCCCTCCCATTGAAATCACATTTAACGAAATATGCATGAAGTACATCAGTGTAAAAGTCGCCAATACCGTGATGGGAGTGATTGTCACCACAAGACCCGAGTTTCTAAAATCTCTTAAGAAAATAACAAGCACCAAAAACGCGAGGAACCCGCCCTGAACACCGGCATCTTTGACTCCGCCTAACGCATTACTGACTGACTTGGATTGATCAGAAATAACGTCAATATGAACATCTTTGGGGATCTGGGCCTTGATATCCACGAGTCTCTTCTTGATGCCGTTAGTCACTTGAACGATATTCGCCTGCGCCTGCTTCTGAATGGAAAGTGTCACGTTCTCAAGCCCGTTGAAACGGGAAAAACTCGTTCTTTCCTTTACGGCCCTGTTGATTTCGGCGACATCTTTTAAAAGAATCAAGCGGTTCGAAGGATCATTTTCTGATTGTCGCGCTTCGGACATATTTTTGGATTCATTGGATGTTTCAGTTCGAATGGGAATCTGGCCTATCTCGTCGATATGTTTAAACTCACCAAGAGTTCTGACCAAATATTCATAAAAACTTTCCTTGATGGTGCCGCCTGGAAAATTAAGATTCGCCGCCGCGATCGCGTCGGAGACATCGACGATGGAGACACCGGCAGTCTTTAATTTCGCCTGGTCCACATCCACGACAATTTGTTCTTTGGCTCCGCCCGAAATATTAGCTGACGCAATTCCTTGAATTTTTTCAATCTCGTCTTTAAACCATTTGCGGGATAACTCACGGAGCTGGATGGGGCTTCGCTCCTGACTTGAAATACTAATGACCATCACCGGCCGGTCGAAAGGATTGTATTTTAAGACGACGGGTTCCTGAGTGTCGCGCGGGAGACGTTCTTTGATGAGATCAATTTTCTCACGGACTGAAAGCGAGGCGTAATCCATGTTTTGATTCCATCCGAATTCCACCAACACCAAAGAAAGCCCTTCTTTGGAAGTGGAGCTCACCTTTCTCAAACCGGAGATGCCGCCGACCGCTTCTTCGATAGGTTTTGTAATCAGCGTTTCAATTTCCTCAGGTGCCGCATTTTCATAAGACGTCACGATTGATAGCTGAGGATAGGAGATAGGTGGGAAAAGTTCCTGGGCCAAAAGCTTAAATGAGATGACCCCAAAAAGAATTACCCCGATATAAACCATCAGGGTCGTGACGGGCCGACGAATAGATAATTCTGGTAGACTCACCCCACCACCTCTTTGTTACCGCTGCCTATCAAATTTAAAAAACCTAAAGGGTGCGGTAGAATCCACCAAAGGTGGATTCATCAATCCTTTGGATTGGAAAAGAGGTGGTGGGGTCAAAAGATACCCTCTTGAGTTTCTGTGATTTCTACCTTTGCCTTATCCTGGAGTTCTTGTTCTACATCGACAACGACAAGATCCCCCTCTTCGACACCTTCTTTTACCTCGATAGCATCCGGAGTGGCATAACTAACCTCAATCGTACGCACCTCGATGGTTCCAAAAGCGGCCTTGGGTTCTTCGACAGCCTCCTGCACATCTTTGGAGGCGCCCTTCCTCTTTTTGATTTTGTCCTTCGACTTTTTATCCAGGCCCAGAGGGCCTCCGGTTTTCTCAAGCATCTGGTTTTGTTTAGGCTCTTCTGCATGAACAATATATACGAAATACTGATCTTCCTTTTTCTTAAAACTGGAACTCGGGATCACCAGCGCTTGTTCTTTTTCGTAAACCAATACATTCACACGCCCGAACATGCCAGGTTTAATTTTTTCATCCGCGTTGGCTATTTTGGACATGACCTTCACTGTCCGTGACCGCCCCTCCACGAGCGGGGACACAGACTCCACCTGCCCTTTAAACACCTGATCGGGATATGAATCCACGACCACTTCGACGTTTTGGCTTTCTTTTACTTTCGCGATATCTTTTTCAATCACGCCAAACTCGACATAAACATCTTTCAAATCCACAAAAGTACCGATCTTGTCCTGCGGCGTCACGAAAGAACCTTTGTCTATTTCCACCGACCCGATATAGCCATCACTTAAAGCCACCAAGTTGGTTTTATCCAGTTCCGCTTTTGCGGACTGATACTCCAACTGGTTTTGTTTCAATTTTGTCTCTACGATGGAGCCTAATTCAAAGAGTTTAGTCTGTTTTTCAAGTTCAACTTTCGCGTACTCGAGCTTGAGCAGGGCCTCTTTTTGATCAAGGCTCGCGATAATATCACCCTGCGTAATTTTTTCGCCTTCCTTGAAGTTGATATATTCCACATTGCCAGCAACAGGAAACTTCAAATCAATCTCACGAAAGCCCTTGATCGTGCCAAGCGAAGGTAACGTGTCCCTGAAGCTTACTTTCGCGACCTTGTAAACTTTCACCGGCGCGGGCGGTGTTTCAATGGCTTTGGTGGCTACTTCTTTTTTGCTTTTTTTGTAAACCGGGAATCCGCTGACACAACTGATATGGTCTTTGATAAATGAAAAAAGAAACACCAGCGCGAAAAGTGCGCCGACGACGGAGAGAAAAATCTTTTTCTTGAACCATTGTGGAAAATGTATTTTTTCTTTCATGGCCTTTAATTTATTTAGGTTCGGGGTCAAGGTAATCAGGATCTCCTATGGACTGGTTAAGGCTTGAAACAGCGAGGTGATAGTCGCTGATTGCTTGGATGAATGCAAACCTGTCTTGGGCCATTTCAATGAGTCCTTCTAATAGATTTTGAAGTTTCTCCTCCTGCAGCCCAACCGTGTACCGTAAAATCCCATTTTGTCTGTCCTGATACCTCATCTTGGCCGCAGAAGAATCGATCTGAATCAACGATTTCTGCAAATTATAAAAATCATCTTTTATTTTCAGAGTTACATCATTTTTGGCTTTTTCATAATCGCTCTGCGCTTGTAAAAGCGCGGCTTGGGCGGACTTTTCATCAGTGATATCGGCCAATTTATCAAAAAGGTTGAACGTAACCTTATGTTCAAAATCCTCAGAGCCATGCAGGGCCAATACGGTCGGCCCATATTTGTGTTTGGTCTGGTTATATTCCACAGAATTTGGCCCCAGCGGCATGCTGGTTTGGACTCCCACAAACCATTCTTTTTCAGGGTCGATGTCATTATTACCATTTCTGAAAGAAAGACTATCTCTGAAATTTTCTCCCAAGTAACCGTAGGATCCTCTTAGGTCCACGTGTGGATATTTTTTCGCTTGAAAAACCTGTACGCCGTATTTCGCGGATTCGAAAGCATATTCCTTGACTTCAACATTCGGATTATTTTGGACCGCCAGGTCGATCACGTCATCCATATTGGGATGAACCTTCACAAAATTCAGGCGAAGGTCTATAGGGCAATTGCGGTCCGCAGGCAGGTCAAGTGTCTGCAGAAGAACCAAAACTGCGGAGGACAAATCATTTTTGGCCCCCTCCACTTGAAAATAAACCTGCTGAAAAACGGATTCCGTGTTTAAATAATCGATTTCCGGAGTCACTTTCTCCTTATAGCCCTTCAAAACCCTATTATGAATTTCATTGATTTCTTTATACAGATCGATCTGATATTGAAGATTATATTCACCCTTAACAGTGCCGTAATAGGCTGTCTTAACCTGATGGACCAGTTCACCCATCGCTTTTTTAAGTTCAGATTCGGAAGATTTGACATTGGCCTCCGCTTGCTTCACCGTCAGATGAAGCTCCCCGCCGTAAAAGAGCGGCTGGGAAACGTTGATCTTACGGTTTTCGCCTTTATAAAACCGTCCATGCGGGTCTCCGCTGCCGATTTCGCTGGCAAGACCTCCATTAGCCGTTACGATACCCTGTACAGTGGGATAAAGTGCGCGCTTAGCTTCGACGAGTTTCGCTTTTGCAGCCTCAATTTTTTTTCGCAGTGCCTGAAGATTGATGCTGTTAGCAACAGCAATATCGACCGCCTCTTTCAAAGTAATTTTATTATCCGACACAGCAACTTTATACAGCAACTCGCCGTCAGTTGGCTTTTTTTCTCTGTAACCAAGCTTTCTTAAAAACCACCCTGATTCGCCCGGTGTTTTCGGTGCAGTTTTCGCGGGTTCTAGCTTTATTTCCTTTACCGGCTTATCTTGAACTAAAATATTTTTTAAATTAGGGATCCAAGGCCATTTTTTTACACTGGGGTTAGCAGGCTGAACGAGAGGCTCTATTTTTTCGTTTTCAGATTGCGTAGAAGCGCTGGAATCGCTTTTTTTTGCCAGTTCATCCAGGAAGTTTTGAGCTCCTTGATTTCTTTGATCATCCGTCAATAAACCATTGCCATTAGCTTGTAAAAGAATCGCTTCGTGTTTTTGTTTGGCATAGATCACTTCCTGCTCAAAAGCGGCGACGCCGTCATCTGCGTATGCAAAAGGTTTAAAAAAAACAAAATCCGTTATTCCGAGTGATAAAACCAAATAAATTGGCATACAATGGAGATAGAAGATACATTTTTTCATCAATAATGATTATTTTTAATTAATTCTACTAAAAAGTCAAGCTAAGAGTTACTTAGACTAACAGTAAGAACCATACTAGGAGACGTTCGAGGGTGAATAGACGCTGTTGATGGGTACAGACGGCCTTATCATTTCACGGATGAATGGATGGATTTCAAATAATCTTTAAATTTTTTCTCAAAACCTTGCTCGGTCGGTGCATAGTAGTGTTTTTTTTCCGGGAGATATTGTTGATCCACAAAATGGCCTTCATAATCATGAGCGTACTGATAACCCTTGCCATGTCCCAGCGCTTCCGCCCCTTTGTAATGGGTGTCTTTGAGGTGTGCAGGCACCTCTAAAGTTTTATCTTCAGCGATATCTTTCATCGCTTGCTCGATCGCCATGTAAGAGGCATTGGATTTTGGGGAGCAAGCGATATAGACCGTGGCTTGGGCCAATGGGATCCTGGCTTCCGGCATTCCTATAAACTCTGAGACCTGAAGCGCCGCATTCGCGACTACTAGGGCCTGTGGATCGGCGTTCCCCACATCTTCCGCGGCGCAAATCACGATACGGCGCGCGATAAACCGCGGGTCCTCTCCGGCATAAAGCATCTTCGCCAGATAGTATATGGCAGCATCAGGATCCGATCCGCGCATGGACTTGATGAAAGCGGAAATCGTATCATAATGCTGGTCCTCATCGGCGTCGTAGACCACTGCTTTTTTTTGGATTGATTCTTCCGCGACTTGCCGCGTGAAATGGACGTTTGTGCCTTCCTTCGGCGTGGTCATGACGCCTAGCTCCAATGCGCTTAAAGCACGCCTTGCATCGCCATCGCAGATTTTAGACAAAAAATCGAGCGCCTCCTTATCGATGTGGACCGGATGACTGCCAAGCCCTCTGGTTTTATCCTGTAAAGCGTGCATCAATATCGTGCGGATCTCGCCCTCGCTTAAAGGTTTTAATTCGAAAACAAGCGATCGCGACAAAAGCGCCGACACAATCGAGAAGTAGGGGTTATGCGTTGTGGCGCCTATCAAAATGGGATTACCCTTTTCCACGTCGGGCATCAAAACATCCTGCTGAGCCTTGTTGAAACGGTGAATTTCGTCTATGAAAAGAATGGTTTTTTGCCGTTTCATTTCAAAACGTTTTTTCGCCTGGTCAATGGCCTTACGGATCTCGGCCACATTGCTGGTTACGGCGTTCATCGGTTCAAAAAATGACTTTGTCTCATTGGAAATGACCGTCGCAAGAGTCGTCTTTCCTGTCCCCGGCGGACCATAAAGTACAATCGATGAGATGGTATCAGCGGTGATTGCGCGGGAGAGGAGCTTCCCGGGCCCAAGAATATGTTCTTGCCCAACAAAATCTTTCAGAAAACTGGGCCGCATCCGCACCGCCAGCGGCTCGTGCGAATTTGTTTTAGATTCGGAATGGTCTTCGAATAAATCCATGTTTATTTTTTTCAAATAATCAAGACAAAAAGGTAGGTTTTTAAATAAGGGCCCCGCAAATGCCGTGCTGCCGCGCACATATTGAATCCCTTATCATAGGGTGGGAACCTCGCGGACACCTTAAGGCCAACCTCGGAAGAGGCAGCACACCGGCACCCGGCTCAGCTCCCTTTCAATTTGAGTGTTGGATTCACATGAAAAGCGCTCATGATCCACGCGCACCGCAGGGAACAGAGTCATTATATCACGAATGGTTAATTGTCAAACAGCGGAACAAAAAATTATTTCTGCTGATCGCTGGATTCGCTGTTTAATAGGTCTAGAGAGGATTGGATCGTGTATTTCAACGTACGGATAGTCTTTGATTGCTGGGCCTGTAATTTCTGAAGACTGCCATTTTCAGTCCTTAATTGCGTCAATTCTTGGGCCTGCTCTTTTTGCTTTTGTTTTTCCGCCTGGGCGATTTGTAACTGCGATTTGAGCAAATCGTTTTCCTCTAACAATTTTTTACTTTTTGCATCCTGGTCGTCGATCATTTTTGATTGATAAGCTTGCATTTTTTTGAGTTTTTCGTTTTCCGTTCTTAATTGCTTCGATTCTTGGGCCTGCTCTTTTTGCTTTTGTTTTTCCGCCTGGGCGATTTGTAACTGCGATTTGAGCAAATCGTTTTCCTCAAGTACTTTTTTATTTTTCGCATCCAGGTCTTTCATATAAGAGGAAAAATAGTCTCTCGTCTCATGGAGCTCTTTTTCCACAGCCTTCAGTTTTCCGGCTTTCTCCTGCAGCGCCGTAAGCTGTGACGCATCGACTTGAGCGGCTTCATTTTGGCTTGCGGCCGATTGAAGCGAGTTATACTTTTTCTCAAGCAGCGTCATCTGATCCTTCAAATAATTGAGCTGCCGCAGAGCATCTTCTTTTTCCCTGATCGCCGCTTCCCTAGAAGGATCCTCCGGATTCGAGGCTGTGGCGCCTTGATTTTTTAAAGACTCGATTTCTTTATATGCCTCATCCCTTTCCAGCGTGAGTGTGCGCACATGGTCTTTCCATATTCCTAAAAGTTCTTTATCCTTTTGCATTTCTTTTGTCAGCTCTTCTAATTGGCTATCAGACGCTCCTCGGCTTGCAAGTGCTGCCTGCTGATCCGCTTGAGAGAGCCCTTGAGAATCGGTTTGCGAATAGTCCTGAAGAATTTTTGGAGTCACTTTGGCAAAAGCAGCTTGAGTTAACCCGAACAGCATTAAGAAAATTATTACAAAGCGAACCGGGGAAAAATTTCTCATCAAAACCTCCTGTTAACTGACGGCCCTATTCATTCTAAATGATTATTTCATTCTTTCAACAAAAATCATCCACAAGTTATTCGGAAGAAGACTGCTCGTCGCCGATCTTAGATGACAGAGATTCTAAATAGGCCTCAAAGTTGGATTTAATATTTTGGACCGCTTTAAAATCTGATTCCAAATCTCCTCGAAGTCTGTCCGGGTTGGCATCCTTCTTCGACCGGTTGTGCCGGTCGGTCATATCTGAAATTAACGAATCCATATAAGATCCAAAATCCGAGCTAAATTTTTTAACGTTAGTTTCATATGTTTTTAAATCTGTTTTTAAAACATTAAGAGTTCGGAAATAATTTGAGAGTTTTTTTCCATTTATTTTATTGACGGTGGTCAGGGCTGCGATTTGAGCATCCGATTGATGCAGTTTGTCGCTGACAGCCTTATATTTGTCTTCCAGCTGTGAGTATTGGTTTTGCGTGCTATCCCGGCTAAGTTTAAGTTTCATATTTTCTTCTTTTAAGGCGACCAACTTAGAGGACTCCTCCTGTAGTTTCCCCACTTTTTCAGAAAGAGTTTGGATTTGGCTCTTAGCCGTGACGATTATTTTATCCCGATTCGTTTTTAATACATTGTATGCTTTTTGAGTGCCTGCGAGATTGGCCTGTAGTGCATTGACCTGGGCCTGATTCTTAACGGCATTAGCTTCCAGAGCTTGGTATTGGGATTGAAGTGAAGCCAATGTTTTTGAAAGGTCGTCTTTGTTTTTTTGCAAAACCTGTAGCTGGGCTTGGGAGTCTTGGAGTTGTTTGTCGGATTGAAGCTTCAATGCCTGAGCTTGGGAGTCGAATGCGTTTAGTTTTTGTGTTAACACGTCTTTGTCTTTTAATAGCGTCTCTTTTTGGGAAGAGGAATCTTTCAAAGCTTTGTTCAGGTCTTGGAGCTGGGCTTGGTTTTGGGCGAGCTTAGCGTTTAGATTTTCAATGGTTTTGTCGGAATCTTCTTGGGTCTTAGTGGCGTTTGATTCAAGAGCCTGGTATTGGGACTGGAGAGAGGTCAGGTTCTCTTGAAGCGTGTCTTTGTCTTTTTGAAGCGCTTGGACCTGTGAAGAAGTGTTCTTTGAAGAATCAGCCAGAGACGCATAGGCGCTCTGTGTGCTGGCCATCTTGGCCTGTAGAGCTTCGATCTGGGCCTGGGAGTCTTTTATTTTTCTATCCGCTTCAAGCTTTATGGCCTGGGATTGGGATTCCAGGGCTTCTTTATGAGAAGAGGTCTCTTTTAAGGCTTTGTTCAGGTCTTGGAGCTGGGCTTGGTTTTGGGCGAGCTTAGCGTTTAGATTTTCAATGGTTTTGTCGGAATCTTCTTGGGTCTTAGTGGCGTTTGATTCAAGAGCCTGGTATTGGGACTGGAGAGAGGTCAGGTTCTCTTGAAGCGTGTCTTTGTCTTTTTGAAGCGCTTGGACCTGTGAAGAAGTGTTCTTTGAAGAATCAGCCAGAGACGCATAGGCGCTCTGTGTGCTGGCCATCTTGGCCTGTAGAGCTTCGATCTGGGCCTGGGAGTCTTTTATTTTTCTATCCGCTTCAAGCTTTATGGCCTGGGATTGGGATTCCAGGGCTTCTTTATGAGAAGAGGTCTCTTTTAAGGCTTTGTTCAGGTCTTGGAGCTGGGCTTGGTTTTGGGCGAGCTTAGCGTTTAGATTTTCAATGGTTTTGTCGGAATCTGTTTGGACGGAGGCCAGTGTTTTTGAAAGTTCCTCTTTGTCTTCTTGTGCGTTGGTGACCGAGGATTCCATGGCCTGGATCTGGGCCTGGGAGTCTTTGAGTTTTTTATCTGATTCGAATTTTAGGGTCTGATATTGTTGGGTAGCGCTTTTAAAGGATACGGCCAGCTCTGCGAGCTCTTGGGATTTAGATTGTAAAGATTCATCCAGCGACGTATAGGCGTTTTGGGTGCTGGTGATCCTGGCTTGCAAAGATTGGTTCTGAAATTGAAGGTTTTGATTATCACTTTGCAGATTCGCGAGTTGCGTGATTGTGCTTTCTTTATCTTTAAGCAACGACTCTTTATTTGAAATTAACGCTTCCTTATCGTTTTTTACTTTCTGAAGTTCATCGTTCAAAGTGGAGACACGGTTCAAGTCCCATTTAACTTTCTCCATTTCCGCTTGAAGTTCCAGAATTTTACGGCCGGAGTCTGCTTTTTCTTGTTCCAGCGCTTTGTTTAGCGATTCTTTCTCCGCACGTAGTGTTTTAAGTTTTTCTTCGTATTCCGATCCAGAAATTTGGCCGCTGAATTTTAATGCCTCAGTCCCCTTTTGCACGTTAGCAAGTTCCATCTTTAGACTTTCTACTTGTTCGAGCAAATCCTTTTCATTCGGAGTCGTTGTCGTGCTCTGTGGGCTCTGCAAAACCTGCTTTAACTGCTGATTTTCATCCTGAAGTGTGTTCATTTTGGCCGTCAGCGCCCGGATCTGCTGTTTTTCAAATGACAAACTAACGCTATCGGGTTTTATTCCAGGGTTTGGCTGTGGTGTTTGATTTCGATCAGACGTTAACTCTGAGGGAGCTTCAACCGACGCTTGCGCGGGATCTTCCGCGGCATTTGAATTAACGCATAAGACATAAGAAAAAAAGACGATTGGAATGATCGCGAGAGTATTTTTCATTTCAATATTTCTCCTCAAGATTTTGAACGGTATTTCAGAACAAAAAAGAGCACGAAGCTGAAGAAAATCACATTCACGATGCCGTAGGCTTTAAACGCCACATCGGTAGAGCGAAGCGCCTGCGGTGTCATCAGCACAATGCAAACCCAAACGCCCAGGGCCCACGACAGGCTGAAATCGTGGGAACTTTTTCTTTTGATAAGCCTCATAATCAACGGGATATTGAAAAAAGGCAGAGCGATCCCTGATACTAAGCCTATTTTTTGGATCCAATCGTTCATTCACCCCGCCCTTCGAACATCATATCTTGTGTAGCGCGCGCTCTTTTCAATTTCCGAAGGGCGGGGCTCATCGAAATTCCACCCGATGGGTATTTTTCAATGCCCCGCTGACCTTGGCTTGAAGTGCGTTGATCTCCTCCTCAGTGAAAGTGCCAGTTTCTTTCTGGTAAGCCAGAGAAAACGCAAGGCTCCGTTTGTCTGCCGCGATGTTTTTTCCGGTATATTCATCGAAAAGCTGAACCTCCGAAAGCAACGGCGCCGCGGCGTTTTTCATTAAATCCTCAAGAGACTGCACGGATATTTTTTCATCGATGATAAATGCGATATCACGGCGCACCAGCGGATATTTCGGGAGCACTTTGGCTCTTACCGTTTTTTGTTCGCTCGTTTTTTTAAATATCCCATCCAGCATCAATTCCATATAAATCACCGCGTGAGAGATATCCCAACGGTTTAAGATATCCGGGTTCAATACGCCTAAGGTACCATATTTTTTGCCATTTATTTCGAGAGAGCTTGAATTTTCATACTTCGGACAGGGCTCGTTTTCTTTCCACTGATAATCTTTAATTTTGAAGACGGCGAGCATATTCTCGATGATGCCTTTCAAATCGTAAAATGACGCGGCGTTTTTTCGCCGCCAATTTTCTTCCAGGTTTCCATAGAGCGAAATCGCCAAAACCGTTTCTTCTTTGCCTTCCAAATAACGGTTGCCTATTTCAAATAATTTCAATGAATCCGCTTTTTGGTGGACATTGGTGAGAATGCTTTGCAGCATCCCGGGTAAAAGAAGCGGCCTGAAAAATTCCTGTTCGGCGCTTAAAAGATTGGTTATTTTTTGGGCACGGTTGAGCTCCTTAAACCCCGAATTCACCAAGGCCTTTTCGGAAATAAGGCTAGTGCTGATGATCTCGTTAAAGCCTAAGTTCGCCAACAATTTTTTGAGTTCGAGTATTCCGGTCGCTTGGGGGTCCTGAATGGCCGTTTCAGAATGTCGTGTCACCGGAAGCGCGGCCGGCACTTTGTCAAAACCCTCGATCCGCAGGATTTCTTCGATAATATCTTCCCGAGAATAAATATCGCTTCGCAAACTCGGCGGTGTCACAAGGATATGGTCTTGGCCGGCCTTTTTTACATGAAACTCGAGATGATTCAATATGGCAATAATCCTCGCCGCCGGGATCTTCATCCCCATGATCTCATCAAGACGTGAAAGAGACAAAAGAATAGGTTTTATTTTTACTACTTTAAAATCTCCTTTTTCAACGACCGGTCCTGCTGGTACCGCGCCTGTCGATTCTAAAATAAGGTCTCTTGCCCTGGCAGAGGCGGGTAAAATATTGTTCGGATTCACTCCGCGCTCAAAGCGGTAACTGGATTCCGTGGATAACTTATATTTCCTAGAAGCTTGGCGGACAAGCCCGCTATCAAAATAGGCGGACTCGAGAAGGATATTTTTCGTGCGGTCAGTGACTTCCGTTAATTTTCCACCCATGACACCGGCGATCGCTACTGGCCGCTCGGCATCCGCGATGACAAGCGTTTTTTCATCCAACGTGTACTCCCCGTCATCGATCCCTAAAAACTTCTCACCCGCCTTCGCGCGGCGCACGATAATTTTCCCCCCCGCTAGTTTGTCGTAATCAAACGCGTGAAGCGGTTGTCCCATCTCAAACAGCACAAAATTCGTGGCGTCCACCACATTATTAATCGGACGTGCGTCCATTGATTCCAGACATTTTTTAATTTCAGTAGACGATGGCTCAATTTTGATATTTTTGATCAAACGGGCCGTATATTTTGGGCAGCCTTTTTTATCTTCGATGTGGATCTCGGGAGGTTTTACTGAAAAATCTTTTTCGGCGAGGCCGGATAACTTGATCCTTGGAAATTTGATGGTCTTGCCGGTCAAAACAGCCACCTCACGCGCGAGGCCGAGAATGCTCAGACAATCAGGCCGGTTTGTCGTAACCTCAATTTCGAGAACCGGCGCGCCCGATTTCTTCTCGACGCATTCCACCTTCGTGCCCGAAAACGTCAGCGCCTCCGCGAGTTTTTCAGGCGCCCATGACACATCGATATATTTTTTAAGCCAGGAAATTGGGAGTTTCATCCCGCCCTTCCTTTCCCAAGAAAGGTCTTAAAAATAGACGGGTTAATTATTCTTACAAGCATAGGAAGGGCGGGATTCATTCAAATTGCCTCAAGAAACGGACGTCATTCTCAAAAAATTGGCGGATGTCCTCGACGCCATACTTCAGCATCGCGATGCGTTCGACGCCCATGCCGAACGCGAAGCCCGTGTATTTTTCAGGATCGATTTTCACGGTGCGCAGGACATTCGGATGCACCATGCCCGCCCCCAAAATCTCTAGCCAGGCCTCGCGTGTTTCCCAAAAAATATCCACCTCGGCACTGGGTTCAGTGAAAGGAAAAAAATGGGGACGAAAACGAAGTTTGGTCTTCGGGCCAAAGAAATCTTTCGCGAACGACAAAAGTACCCCCTTCAGATCCGCGAAACTTGTTTTTTCGTCGACCATCAGCCCCTCGATCTGATGGAACATGAAAGAATGCGTCGCGTCCGTCGCGTCGGGCCGGTAAACTTTCCCCGGGGCGATGATCTTGAGCGGCGGCTTTACTGTTTCCATGACCCGGATCTGGACCGTCGAGGTCTGGCTTCTTAAAAGATGCCCGTTCTCGAGATAAAACGTGTCAAATCCATCGCGGGCGGGATGATTCAGAGGAATATTGAGCGCCTCAAAATTGTAATACTCTGTCTCAACCTCAGGTCCATCCACGATACTAAAGCCTAAACGCTCAAATATTTTCGTGATATCGATGACCACTTGGGTCAGTGGATGAAGACTGCCGGGCGCGTAAGACGTGCCGGGCATCGTCGTGTCGATTTTTTTCGCTGAAAAAACTTTTCCGGATTCGAGAGACTTTTCTTTTTCAGACAGCATCTGTTCCAGCACGCGCTTCACACGGTTCATCTCCTGACCCGCGAAACGCCGCTCCTCAGACGTGACTTCCGATATCCGGGCCGACACCGAGGCAAAAAGCCCTTTCCTGCCCAAATATTTTACTTTGAGCGTTTCCAACTTTTCTGGGTCGGAGGCGAGGCCTATTTCGCCGCGGAGTTCCGTTTCGAGTTTTTTAAGCGCTTCTATCAACTACTTTCCTTTTGCGATATCTACAAGCTCCGAAAACACTTTTTTATCGTTGTGCGCCAGGTCGGCCAGGACTTTCCTGTCCAATTCGACCTTCGCTTTTTTCAGGCCGTTGATCAAGCGGCTGTAGCTGATCCCGTTCGCCTGGGCCCCCGCCGAGATGCGCGTGATCCAAAGCTTGCGGAATACGGATTTCGTGTCGCGGCGGTCACGCGTCGCGAACGCGAGCGCGCGCTGGACCGTCTCACGCGCGGTCCGGTAAAGTTTTCTGCGGCCGCCGACAAATCCCTTGGCGCGTTTTAAAAATTTGCGCCGTCGGGCTCTTCCGGCCGGTACATGTTTAGATTTAGGCATACGGTAATAACCTCCTCAATTGTTTTTCCATCGCGCCACTGACGAAATCACTTTCCCTCAGGTGTCTTTTGCGTTTGGAGGATTTGCCTTGCAGCAGATGGCGTTTCCCCGCGCGCATTTTCTTGAACTTCCCGCTCTTCGTGACACGGAATCTCTTTTGGACCGATTTATTCGTTTTTAGTTTAGGCATTGTGCTGTTCCTTGTTTTTATTTCGGCATAATGATCATCGTGATCATCTTACCCTCCATGAACGGGGCTTTTTCCACTTCCCCGAGCGGCGCGATATCCTGCGACAGCCGTTCCAGGACCTTCCGGCCTGTCGAGACATAATTCATCTCGCGTCCGCGAAACACCATGGTGACCTTTCCCTTATCCCCCTGCTTCAAGAACCTTTCCAGATTATGCAGTTTCACCTGGTAGTCATTCTCTTCGATGAAAGGATGAAACTTGATCTCTTTCAGGTGAACGACTTTCTGTTTCTTGCGGGCTTCTTTTTCCTTTTTTTCCTGGTCGTATTTGAATTTGCTGAAATCGATGATCCGGCAAACCGGCGGCGAGGCCTGCGCCGCCACCTCCACCAAATCCAGTTCCGCTTCTTTGGCCATCTTGAGCGCCTGATCAATGGTCACAACGCCCGCCTGATTTCCGTCCGCATCAATCAAGCGGACTTGAGGTACGCGGATCCCCTCATTGGTGCGAGTATGAATTTTTGGAATAAGAGCTCCTCCTTGGGTTTAAGTGGTTCTGTTTTGCATTTCTTCTTTCGCCTTCCAGACAAATTCGGAAAGCGGTGTCTGGCCGAGATCCCCCTTCGAGCGGGACCTTACCGAGATTTTTTCCGCCTGGATTTCCTTGTCCCCCAAAACGATCATATAGGGAATTTTTTCATTTTGCGCGTTCCGGATCCTTGAGCCGAGCGTGTCGCTGGATGGCTTGGTTTCAACACGAAAGCCCGCGGCCGCGAGTTCTTTGGATATTTTTTCAGCATAGGCTTCGTGGGCCTGCGCCACCGGGATCAGGCTCATCTGCACCGGTGAAAGCCAAAGCGGCAACGCGCCTGAATAATGCTCGAGCAGCGTGCCCATAAAACGCTCGACGCTTCCCAGGATCGCGCGGTGCAACATGACGGGCCGGTGTTTCTGTCCGTCCGAACCCGTGTACTCTAGATCAAACCGCTCGGGAAGCGCGAAATCGCATTGGATCGTACTGCACTGCCAGGAGCGGCCGAGCGCGTCTTTGATCTTGATGTCAATTTTCGGCCCGTAAAAAGCGCCTTCGCCTTCGCAAATTTTATAATCTATTTTTTTGGACTTAAGGGCGCCTTCCAAAGCATCTGTAGCCCGCTTCCAATCCGTATCTGTGCCGATAGACTTCTCGGGACGCGTGCTGACTTCTATTTCGCGCTCTTTGAAACCAAAAGTGTCGAGCACGAAAAATACAAAATCCAGCACCGAACTTATCTCTTTCTCCAGCTGGTCCGGCAAACAAAAAATATGCGCGTCGTCCTGCGTGAAATTTCTCACGCGAAGGAGGCCGTGCAGCACGCCCGATTTTTCATTGCGGCACACGTTTCCCATTTCGAAAAAACGCAACGGTAGGTCGCGATAGCTACGGCTTCCGGTTTTATAGATCAGCATGTGGCCCGGACAATTCATCGGTTTGATCGCGTATTCTTTGTGGTCCTCGGTCTTAAAAATGAACATATTGTCTTTGTAATTTTCGTAGTGTCCCGAACGTATCCAGACATCGCTTTTGAGGATTTGAGGGCCGATCACAAACTGGTACCCGCGCTTCAAATGCTCTTCTTTCACAAATTGTTCTATCAGATAACGCAACAGCGCGCCTTTCGGGTGATAAAAAATGAGCCCCGGACCGCCGTCTTCCTGGATCGAGAAAAAATCGAGCTCTTTTCCTATTTTTCGATGGTCGCGCTTTTTGGCTTCTTCGCGGACGCGTAAAAATTCATCCAGTTCTTTTTTGGAAAAAAACGCGGTGCCGTAAATGCGCTGCATGACGGGGTTGGTTTCAATCCCTTTCCAATAAGCTCCGGCGATGCTCGTCAATTTAAACGCCTTAATCTCGCCCGTCGAATGCGCGTGCGGATATTTGCAAAGATCCGTGAAATCGCCGTCTGTCACAACTGAAATTTCTTCATTTTTGTGATCAAGTGAACCAACTACTTCTAATTTGAACTTTTCATCACCTTTTATGAAAATTTGTCTTGCTTCGTCTGCTGTTACTACTTTTTTTTCAAACGAATAATTAGCTTCGACAATCTTTTGCATTTCCTTTTCAATTACTTCAAGCTCCGCTTCTGTCAAGTGTTCCTGTAAATGGATATCGTAATAAAAACCACCTTCGACTGGTGGGCCGAACCCCAGCTTCGCATGAGGATATTTCCGCTTCACCGCCTGCGCAAGCACGTGCGCGCAGGAGTGGCGCAACTTCTCAAGTTCGGTATACGAAATAGCCGTCTTACTCATGCCCGTCCTTTAGATCCTTCGTCGGATCTTGGCCGAATCTCCTCAGGATAAATTCGCGCGGATGGCTTGACGACGCTTTCGGCGTCGTAAGCCTCGCGCTCATTTAGTTTGTCGAGGTCGGTGTAGTTTTCGGCTATTTTTGTCATAGGACTCGGCGCCCAATCCTTTTCCTCCCCTTACGAAGGGGAGGTGTTTTCGCCTAATGGCGAAAATGGAGGGGTTTAACCTCCCCGTCGCTTTTGGCGACTGCCCCTCCTTCAAAAGGAGGGGAAAACGATGGTGGGCAATACAGGACTCGAACCTGTGACCTTTTCCATGTCAAGGAAACGCTCTAACCAACTGAGCTAATTGCCCTAGTTTTTCTACCTTACAATTAGCGAAGCAACTTCAATCGCCTACTTTTTCACTGGCGATTGCCCCGCCGACGCTTTAGTGGCGGGGAGCTAATTGCCCGAATATTTCCTCCCCTTACGAAGGGGAGGTGTTTTCGCCTAATGGCGAAAATGGAGGGGTTTAACCTCCCCGTCGCTTTTGGCGACTGCCCCTCCTTCGTAAGGAGGGGCAACTAACTTCTCAATTGCCTCAAGCACTTGCTCTAAATTATTACGAATTTCAAGATTCGTAAACCGTATCACCTTGAGGCCAAGTGACTGAATATAAACCTCTCTCTGACAATCATATTTTTCTGCTTCATCGGTAAAATGAGAATCTCCATCAATCTCTATAACTAATTTCACCTTTGCGCAGTAAAAGTCGACAACGTATCTACCAATGCCATACTGCCGCCGGAACTTATAACCTCTAAGTGCTTTGCCTTGTAAATGAGACCATAATATGACCTCGGCTTCCGGCATGTTTTGCCGCAACTGTCGACGTTTTTCCTTTTCGGATTGACGATTAAAAATGACAGTCACTTTATTACAACCTCCCCTACCCCTCCTTCACAAGGAGGGGAAAAATGCCGGGGGCGGGAATTGGCGCCCTCCGCTTCGCTCCGGGTCGGCCACTCGCCGCGTTCGCTGCTTCTAGCCGTCGCAGCTCATAAACTTGCGGCTCCCTTCAATTCCCACCGAAGTCTCATTTAAAAACTAATGCCGGGGGCGGGAATTGAACCCGCACACCCCGAAGGATACAGGATTTTAAGTCCTGTGCGTCTGCCAGTTCCGCCACCCCGGCAAAACCCATTTTTCATTTCCTACCCAAGCCGAGCAAATTTTGCTTGAGCGTGTACGATTTAGGTAGCGGGAAGAAGCGGGCTTCCTTTGAGGAAGCATAGCTAGCCGCGACGAAAAGGATGCCCGCTTCTAGACGCTACCCCCACCACTACAAGCAAATTTTACGAGGCGCGAACCGGAGTCGCACCGGTCTACGAGGTTTTGCAGACCTCTGCCTAACTGCTCGGCCATCGCGCCAAGAACCCTTTAATCTAGCAAAAAGGGTTTACCCCGTCACCTATTTTCAATTTCTAATAGGCTAACATTAGGGCGGTGTCTAGAAGCTTGTATTCCACTCGGTCACTGTGAATATGCTCCCTCGCGGAACACAAGCCTCTTCCCACCGCTCAAGTTCCTTTTCCCGCTGATTTAATGACATCGTTCTATCAACTTCTCAGCCGCGTCAACGACAAATCTAGCAAGTTCTTGTTTTCTAATGGCACTATATCGTCGTATGCCCTCGTCCCTCTCCAAAACAAACGCCTCGATCGGTTTATCCCCGAAAGGATTCTCCTTCTCCGTAACCTTTTGTAAAACAACAAGATCTAATTTCTTTTGTTTCATTTTTTTGAACGCGTTCTTAAAAATATTTTCCGACTCGAGCGCAAAACCTATGAAAATTTGATCTTTTCTTTTGATCCGCGAAAGGCCCGCGAGGATATCCGGGTTCTTCGCCAGACGGATCGAGGACAAGCGGTCTTTTTTTATTTTTTTCCCCGAAAACTTCAGCGGCCTCACATCGCAAACCGCCGCCGCCATGATCAACACGTCATGTCTAGGCAAAAGTTTTTTGAGTTCGCGGCCGAGCTCAACCGCCGTCTCTATTTTCTCGGGGCATTGAATCCACGTGGCTTGGTGGCCCGCTTTTTTTGCCGCCGAGGCCAAACACATTCCCATCGTTCCGGTCGAATAATTGGAAAGATATCTCACCGGGTCAAGCGGTTCACGCGTCGGGCCGGAGGCGATAAGAAAACGAATTTTCTTACTCATGAGAAAAACGTCGGAAAGAACATTACTTCAATTTGAGACAGCGGCGGACCGTCTGGAGAATAGTCTTATTTTCAGCGATGTGTCCCATCCCCTCGTCGCTGCAAACCAGATGGCCGCGGATCGGAGAAACGATCGTGGCACCGTTACTTTCAAGGCGTTTGATATTTTCCCGCGTGAATTTATTTTCATACATTTTCGTATTCATCGCTGGCACGATCACGAGCGGCGCGGTGCTTGCGAGCACGGTACAGCTTAAAACATCATCCGCGAAGCCATGCGCGAGTTTGGCGATAATGTCCGCCGTTGCCGGCGACACCAAAATAAGATCGGAGTTTTTCGCGAGGTCGATATGGATAGGCTTTAATCTCCCAGGGACCGAGAAGAAATCCTGGATCACTTCACTACCCGTGAAGCTTTGGATCGTCAACGGCGTGATAAAGTGGTGCGCGTCTTTGGTCATCACGGCCGTCACGGAAAAACCATCCGTCTTGAGGTCCGTGATCAGGTCACAGGCCGTGTAGGCCGAGATCGACGCGCTGATACCTAATAAAATATTTTTTCTGCCTGTTTTCATGATTTAGCCGCCATGCGTTCCGCACGGATGATGCCTTCCAGCACCTCGAGGGCCCTTGGGATATACCGGTTCACGATGCGGTAATCGCAAAGAGCGAGATCGTTCAGTTCTTTCAATTCACGCGTCGCGACTTTATACCGGCGGTTGATCTCTTGCTTGGATTCGGTGCCCCGTTTCTCGAGCCTCCGTTTCAATTCCGCCTTCGACGGCGGCGCCAGGAAAATAAAAACCGCGGTGGGCCTTGTGCGTTTCACCTTCTTCGCACCCTGTACATCGATTAATAAAAGCACATCCGTTCCGCGCCGTAAATGTTCCTCGACTTCTTTCTTCGGAGTGCCGTAAAATTGCCCAAAAACATTCGCCCATTCCAAAAAGCCGTTTTTGATCCGCTTATCGAGAAACTCTTTTTTCGTGACGAAAAAGTAATCCGCGCCGTTGTGCTCTTTCGGACGCGGCGGGCGCGTGGTATAAGAAACCGACGCGACAAGGTTTTTGTCTTCCTTCAGAAGTTCCCTCGCGAGTGTCGTCTTTCCGGTGCCTGAAGAGGCCGAGATGACGAACAACCTTCCTGTTCTATTCGATCCGCCAAAATGCGCGGCGGATTTCGTAAACGCTGCGCGTTTACTCAACATTTTGCGCCTGTTCCCTGATTTTTTCAATGGAGCTCTTGATCTGGATCACGTGATTCGCAATGCTGACATCGCTCGACTTGGCGCCCATTGTGTTCGACTCGCGGTACATCTCCTGCGCGATAAAATCGATCTTTCTTCCGATCTCGCCGTTTTCCCGGAGCGCTTTTTTCATCCCATCCATGTGGCTTTTCATGCGCGTGACTTCTTCGGAGATATCCGAATTTTTGACGTAAAGCGCCACCTCAAGTGTCAGCCTTTCGTGGTCAAGCTCACCGTTTTTTAAGAATTCCTTCATCTTGCTCTCAAAAGTTTTCCGGTATTCCTTCTCGACCGCCGGGATCCTTTTTTCAATCACACCGAGTGATTTTTTGATCTCCGAAATTCTTTTTAACAGATCGGCCCCGAGCGCTTTGCCTTCCCGGGTCCTTGAGTTTTTTAAATTCCGCAGTGCCAAAACGATCGCTTTTTCAAGATCGCGAAAAAGCGACGTCTTAGCGCCAGAAGACGATTCTTTTGTTAAAACTTCCGGGTAACTGAGAACTTCTTTCAAAAGCATCGCCTCTCCGCCAGCCTCCTCTGTTCGTGAGCCGTGGAGATTTAGGATCTTTTTTAACCTTTGGATCTTGTGGAATACCTCGAGAGCCAGCGCTTCATTTAACACAAGGCGTTTTATAAACGTGGACGGATCGGGGCTGGAAATAAAAAGACTGATCTTTCCTCTGCGGATTTCCTGTGAGATCATCTTCCGGATCCCGTCCTCAAATTCACTCAAGTGCCCCGGCAGGCGGGAAGAAATCTCAAAAAATTTGTGATTGATGGTTTTGATTTCAACGCGGATAAAACCTTGGGGGATTTTCAACTCGGACCGCCCGAACCCCGTCATGCTTTTAATCACCCCACCACCTCTTTTAACATCCTAAAGGCTGTTGGATTCGCTTTCGGCGAATCCATGCGGTGCAAATTCTGGATGTTTGAAGATACATGGAAGCATCGCAAAAAAGAGGTGGTGGGGTCATTCCATCAAGCCCAGACCATTTTTTTCTTTTGAGGGACGATCGCTTCTTTCGCGGGAAACAGGTTATCAAAAACAATCTCATCGGGGTCAAACCAGAGCTTTATCTCACGTTCCGCGTCTTTGGGGTCGCTGGAGGCATGAATCGCGTTTTCATAAATTCCCTTGGTGGTGATCCGCCCGAACGATCCTCGAATCGTGCCGGGTTCGGCTTCCTCAGGGTTGGTGGCACCGCAAATTGTTCTTACTTTCTGGATCGCGTCATCGCCGTAATAAACCATCGCCATCACGCGCTTGGTATGATATTCCCCCATCAGGTACCGAACGATTTCATCAAAAAAAGGCTTTTCTTTCAGGTGGCAATAGTGCTGTTCGGCGAGCTCACGCGAAACGGCCTTGATCTTGCAGCCAATAATGATGAGCTTGGTTTCAGAAAGTCTCGTCAAAATGTTACCCGTCAGAGACTTTTGCAGACCATCAGGTTTGACGATAACTAACGTCGGTTCAGGCATCGGAATTTCCTTAGATTTTAATGAATTGTAAGTCTAAAAGATATCCGTGGGATTGTCAACAGCAATTTAGGCGAAAAAAGACGTTAGTGATTGATATTGAATAACTTTAAGACGCGCTCCAAATCCTCCAACGAGTAATATTCGATCTCGATTTTACCGCGTTTCTTGCCCTGCGTAATGCGCACCTTTGTCCCTAACGCGTGCTGGAGCTGGTCTTCAAGGTTTTTTAAATGCACATCGCGGGAAGAGGCGTTTTTTAAACCACCCTTGATCTTTCGCGCAGCCCGATGCGAAAATCCCAGTTCCGCCTGACGTACCGAAAGACCTTTTTGGACAATTTCCTCACAAAATTTAATCTGACGCTTTTCATCGTGAATAGAAAGCAGCGCCTTCGCGTGCCCGAATGTGATCATATTTTTAGAAAGATAATCCTGTATTAAATCTGGTAAGTTAAGTATTCGCAATAAGTTAGATACTGAAGACTTGTCCTTCCCCACCCGCTCGGCGATCGTTTCCTGTGTCAAACCAAATTCTTGGCCCAGGCGGCGATAAGCCTTGGCTTCTTCCAGCGCGTTCAATTCTTCGCGTTGGATATTTTCAATGATCGACATCTCCAGAAGATCCGCGTCAGCCACGCGCCGGATAATCGCGGGTAATTCGGTAAACCCTAATTTTTTTGCGGCCCGTAACCGCCGCTCGCCCGCGATCAATTCAAAATTATCTCCATCAATCGCGCGAACCAAGACCGGTTGGATCACGCCTTTTTCTTTGATCGATTTTGCAAGCTCATCAATTTTTTCCGGAGAAAAATTCAGACGCGGCTGAAACCGGCTGGCTTGAATCTGAGAAATCTTCAGCATCTGAACACGCTCATGAGTCGTCTTAGAGTCCGTTGGGATCAAGGCCTCCAAACCTCTTCCTAGAACTTTTCTTTCCATGTGGTTATTCTCCAATTATATTTATAAGTTATTTAATTTGAATTACTTATGTTAAATAATAAAAACTCTTTTGTGAACTCTTTATATTTTCTTGCTCCCTCGGAATCTTTGTCATAAAGAAAAATTGGTTTGCCAAATCCAGGCGCTTCGCTCAAGCGAATATTTCTCGGGATCACTGTATTGTAGACTTTTTTACCGAAATGTTTTTTAACTTCATTGATGACTTCCTGGGTCAGGTTAGTTCTATAGTCAGCCATGGTCATTAAAATCCCCTCTATCTCAAGCGATGAATTTAAATTGTCTTTGATCAGGTTGATCGTTTTCATAAGCTGACCCAAACCTTCCAACGCATAATATTCACATTGAATGGGAATTAGAACCGAATGGGCTCCGGTCAACGCGTTGATCGTCAAAAGGCCGAATGATGGCGGACAATCAATGATCACAAACTCAAATGAATCATCGAGTTGTGAAAGAGCTTTTTTTAGCTTTCCCTCTCTGCCGAGCTCTCCTACAAGCTCTACTTCCGTCCCAGATAGATGTTCATTTGCTGGAATTACGAATAGGTTTTCAACACATGATACTGAAACAAGATCGGATAATTTTGAATCTCCAAGCAGCGCATAATAAATGGATCTTTCGACCTTAGTTTTATCGATTCCGAGGCCGCTGGTCGCATTCCCTTGAGGATCCAGATCAATTAGAAGGCTTTTTCTCCCTTCCATCGCTAAACAGGATGAGAGAGAAACTGCGGTGCTTGTCTTCCCTACTCCGCCTTTTTGATTACAAATGGCTATTATTTTTGTCATGATTGTCAGCGGTATGTTACGACAACTTTTAATCTATGTCAACGATTTAGATGAATATTGAGGTTTCCCCACCACTTATTTCGTCCACACAGTGGACTGATTGCTTAGCAATCATAGGAAATAAGTGGTGGGGTTTCCACGTGGAAACCCCACCACCTGTTTTGCCCACATGTGTGGGCTAATCGCGACGCGATTACAAAAAACAGGTGGTGGGGAAACAAGTCTATGAAAGTCTACGAAGTTTTTCTATGTGGACGGCCAAAAATGATATATCACAAGGCGTGATACCGGATATTCTGGCCGCTTGGCCTAAGGATACAGGTTTGATCTTATCCAATTTCTCCTGCGCTTCCCTACTCAATCCTTTTAGTCCCTTAAAAACCAAATCTGAAGGAATCTTTTTTTCTTCGTATTTTTTAAGACGGTTCACAATGCCTATTTCTCTCTGGACATAGCCTGAATATTTGATCTCAATCTCAACTTGATTTTCAACCTCATCATCTCCGATCTTATCATTCATGATGCCTAATACGTCTTTTAAATTGACCTCTGTTCTTCTAAGATATTGATCCATAGATACTTGTAAGTGTCTTGTTTTTTTTATTTTTTCCATCCAATGTTCAATTTTTTGCTGTTTTTCTAAAAATTTATTGAACTGCTCTTTAGATATCAACCCAAGCTCATATCCGTACTCTAACAGTCTTTTATCCGCATTGTCCTGCCTCAAAATAAGCCGGTGTTCTGCTCTTGAGGTAAACATCCGATATGGTTCCTCAGTTCCATTAGTAACCAAATCGTCGATCAACACGCCTATATAAGCATCTGAACGCTCAAGGATAAATGCCTTTTTGGCTCTTAGTTTTAAAACGGCGTTGATCCCTGCCATTAATCCTTGGCACGCCGCTTCTTCGTAACCCGAGGTTCCGTTGATTTGTCCGGCTAAATATAAATTTTCTATTTTTTTTGTCTCAAGTGTTGGAGTTACTTGAGTTGGGTTACAGAAATCATACTCAATTGCATATCCAAACCTCATAAGTTCTGCATTTTTAAGCCCTTGTATACTTCGTACAAGTTTTATTTGAACATCTTGTGGAAAACTTGTTGATAATCCATTTACATAAGTCTCGTGTGTGTAACGACCTTCAGGTTCTAAAAATAATTGATGCCTTTCCTTATCGGCGAAGCGATAGACTTTATCTTCAATGGAGGGACAGTATCGGGGACCACGGCTTTGGATCTTTCCCGAGTAAAGGGGAGAACGATGGATATTTTCCTTAATTATTTTATGCGTCTCGTCGTTTGTGTAAGTCACATAACAGGGGAGTTGATCTTGAGTGATTTTTTTTGTTTGGTAACTGAACGGGACCGGATTTTTATCGCCGTATTGCGCTTCGAGGCTTGAAAAATCTATCGATTTTGCGTTTAAGCGGGGAGGGGTGCCTGTTTTTAACCGCTTGATCTCGAAACCCAAACTTTCCAGACATCCCGAAAGTCCATGCGACGCTTTATCACCGGCGCGGCCGCCGCCAAAAGTGACATCGCCGATATGAATCAGTCCATTTAAAAACGTGCCGGTCGTGACAATCACGGATTTGGCATAGTAAATTGTTTCGATCGTTGTCACGACGCCTTCAACGGTGTTTCCGTTCACTAAAATTTCTTTGACTTCACCTTGTTTAAGATCGAGGTTTTCCTGGCCTTCAATGATCTGCTTCATCGTCATCGAATAAATTTTTTTGTCGCACTGAGCGCGCGGCGCCCAGACGGCGGGGCCTTTGCTTTTATTCAGCATGCGAAATTGTATGCCGGTGCGATCGGTGAGCTTCGCCATTTCGCCGCCGAGCGCGTCGATTTCGCGGACAATATGGCCCTTGGCGATGCCACCGATCGCAGGGTTACAGGACATTTGCGCGACGGAATCAAGGTTCATCGTGAGCATCAAGGTCTTTGCGCCCATGCGCGCCGAGACAAGCGCGGCCTCACAGCCGGCGTGGCCGGCGCCTATGACGATCACGTCATATTTTTTATCTGAAATAACTGGCATGCCCTTAGGTTAGCGTAACACGTTTAAGATAGAGCTGGTAGGAAGCCATGATCAAGGTGTTGGTGAGCCAGTAAATCACGAGCGCCGATGGCATCGCGTAAAAAATAAACCCGAACATCACCGGCATCATCACGGTCATCATCTTTTGCTGGGTTTCCATCGTGGGGTCCTGGCCCTCTGTTTTGACCTGAGTCAACTTTTGCTGGAAAAACATCGCGGCGGCCATCACGAGCGGCAGGACGTGGATCTCATTGCCAATAAAAGGCAGCGAAAAAGGAAGCGGCAAACGGTCAGGCGAGGAGAGGTCTTTAATCCATAAAAATTTCGAGTTGATCAAGATCACGGACTTGGAAAGCGCCACGTACAGCGCGATAAAAACAGGCGTCTGCAAGATCATCGGCAGGCATCCGCCGAATGGATTCACCTTGTGCTTCTTATAAAGCTCCATCATTTCCTTGTTCAGTTTCTCAGGACTTTTTTTGTGCTGTACCTTAAGCTTCGTCATGTGCGGCTGTATAAGCTGCATGCGTTTCATCGACATATAGCTCACCCGCGTGAGAGGGAATAACAGAAGATTTATCAGCGCCGTCAGGATAATGATCGTCAGGCCGTAATTTCTGAATACCTTGTGAAGTACCTCCAGCGCGCCGACCAGAACCCGGCCGATCATGTCCAGTTTTCCAAAATTCACGAGCGGGTCAAGACCCACCGGCAAAAGTTTCTGCAACTCATTCGGCCCAAGATAAACGAGGAAATGATGCTCGACCGAACCACGCGGCGGAAGGACGACCTTCTCGGAGACCAATGAGACGCTGAAGTGGTGATTACCCAAGCCCTGCACCAAACCCGTGAATGAGGCGCCCGATTTCGGCTTTAAAATAATCGCGAAATGCCTGTCCTTGATCGCGACCCATTCCACAAACCCGGCGCTTTCCACAGCCTTCCCAAGCCGTGATTCGTTGATGTGCTTCAAGATGCTTTTTTCGCCGGAGCGGGAAAAAAAGTTTCCTTCGATGTACTGGCTGTCTATCGAATGACGCGGCGCGATGCTGGATCCGGCCAATAATTGATAACTAAATTCGAGTGGGGACTCCGTGGTATTTTCAAACCGTACGTTCAAGTCCCCAGAATACTGATCCGCTTTAAATTGAGCGCTTTTTTCGATTTTCACGCCGCCTTGAGCCGCCGACGCGCGGACCTCCGAACCCGGACTTATCTCCACGTGATAATCCGGGATCAACAAACCAGTTCCTTCAGGGTGAAACTCCATCAGACGAACGAGCATCGGATTGCCGTCCGGTTCTTTAAGCGATAAAAATTGCAGCGGTTTATTCGTATCGGAATCAATGAACTGCGGGAAAGAGACTTCGTGGATCGAGCCGCCTTTTTTGTTGAATAAAAGCTTTAAGTTTTGATTTTGGAACTCAAGATCATCCGCGGCGGATAAATTCTCAAGCGAAGGTGGCGAGTTCGGGGCGGAAGCTTTAGGGCCGGCCGTATTTCCGGAAACCGGCGAAGTGCTTGTGTTCTTTTTATTCAGGGTCCTCGAGGCTTTGTAATAATCAGGATAAAAATACTGCAAGACAACCGGATAAAATCCCAAAAGCACAAATGACACCGCCAGAAAAATTATAGTTTTTCTTTCCATCCGATTAACCGTTTGGTTCCATCAAGTGAGATTCGGGCAGCGGGTCGTAACCGCCTTCACAAAAAGGATGACAGCTTAAAATCCGTCTTACCATCAAATAAAACGCGCGCGGAGTGCTCAGCTTCCGAAATGCCTCCACGGAGTATTCGGAACAGGTAGGGTAAAATCGACATGCTCTTAAGTTATTTAATTTAAATAACTTAGAGATAAAACGTATTGAATAGATCATCGTCTGATTCGTGATTTTTTTGAGGCTCATGAGTTTAAAGAAGAGATCAACCCGTTCATTATATTTTTAGTTTCTTTTAGGCCCAGATCCCCCGGATTTTGCATCACACGAAAAAGATACGCCTTTTCAGGTTCCAGACGGCTCTCTTTTCTGAACGCTTCCCGAAGCAACCGCTTGAGTCTGTTTCGCCGAGTCGCCAAGCGAACTATTTTTTTTGGAATTGAGACAAGAAGTAAGGCTTTGTGAAGATCATTCCCGGATCTAGGTTTATCTTGGACCTTTAAAGATAGCCAGCCTTTGAGTTCAGACATCGAGATGACTTTAGACCGTGAGCTTGTGCCGTCCTTTTTGACGCCGCCTCTTGATCACATTTCTTCCATCTTTAGAGCGCATTTTTTTTCTAAAGCCGTGCGTGCGCTTTCTTTTAATATTGGATTTATTCGTCAGCGTCTTTTTCATGGGGTGTTTGTATCCTTATAAAGAGTCGGATTATAGCAACGCTGGATGCCAGTGTCAATGCGGATAATCAATACTCTTGGCGCGAAAGCGGGCTTAGTTTGTTTCGAGAATTTTTTGGCGCTGCGATGACTTTGAGATAAGTCGTAAGGGAGACGGCATTGAGAACGGCCCTAATGAACACGCTAGCCGGCGAGATGCCGAGGGTTCCCTCGACTTATGGAGAAGTCATGCGCCATAAATTTGAGAAACAAACTAAGCCTAATTTTCAAAATACTTGTTGCAATAGAAATGGGGTATTGTTATAATTTGCTATCGATTTTCTTAGAGAATTTTTATCTATTAAGCGATATACTACTTGTTGATAACATGTTGATAAGTTTAGGTTTTGTAATACAAAAATTGTTGATATCTTTAATACTATAAGTACTTATTATTAAATATCTTACAGTATTTTATAAAAACTAATTAACTTGATTATGTACAAAATCTGTGGATAAATTCAAAGAATTAACAGCCCCTGAGGCTTGGTTAAAAGTAGTAGAGTCTCTCCAAAGTGAACTAAGCCCCCATGTTTATGAGCGTTGGTTAAGACCCATCCAGCCTCTAAACATAACCGAAACCGAACTTTCGTTAGGCATCCCTGATGAGTTTTTTAAAAATTGGATCCTTGATCATTATGGGAGTATGATCACCATCGCGTTAAGAGAAGTAACCGATGATCCGGATTTTAAATTCTCGTTTCAAATTTTAAAACCTGAAGCGTCAACCACTCAAAACCTCGCTCCAAAAACCACGGCTTTTTTCGATTCACCTTCGTCCACAATTCAAGCGGTAAGCGGCAACTTATCAGAACCCGCACTGAATCCAAAATACACGTTTGAAAGTTTCGTCGTTGGTCCTTCTAATCGTTTCGCCCACGCCGCCTCTATGGCAATCGCTGAAACTCCAGCAAAAGCCTATAACCCGCTTTTCATCTATGGGCCCGTGGGTCTTGGGAAAACCCACTTGATGCAAGCTATTGGGCAAGAGACACTTAGAAGAAATCCAAACATGAAAGTGCTCTATATTACCAGCGAAAAATTCACGAACCAGCTGATCAACGCCATTAAAACTGGCACTACCCTTAAGTTCAGAGAAAGATATAGAAGTGTCGATTGTTTACTCATTGACGATATTCATTTCATCGCGGGTAAAGAAGCGACGATGGAGGAATTTTTTCATACATTTAACACCCTTTATGATTATCATAAGCAGATCGTCGTTTCAAGCGACAAGCCACCAAAAGATATTTCGAACCTTGAAGAAAGGTTGGTCTCCCGTTTTGAGTGGGGCCTTGTGACAGATATCCAACCCCCTGACTATGAAACCCGGACAGCCATCCTTAGAAAAAAGGCAGAACGGGAGAATCTCCATATTCCGGATTCCGTCACCTCATTCATTGCGGACCGCATCAAATCCAACATCCGTGAGCTTGAGGGCGCGCTGATCCGCGTCGTTGCCTATTCCAAGCTAGTGGGTAAAGAGGTTGATGAAGCAGTGGCTTATGATGTGTTAAAAGACCTGATTGTGGAAAACCAAAAAAAGATCACTGTTGACCTGATCCAAAGGAAAGTGGCAGAATATTTTGAGGTACGCCTCTCAGATATGACGGCGAAACGCCGTTCCCGGAATGTGGTATATCCCCGGCATGTCGCTATGTTTTTATCAAGAGAGATGACAAACCTATCCCTACCGGAAATTGGGGAGCAGTTTGGGGGCCGTGATCATACAACTGTTTTACACGCTTACCAGAAAATTAAGAAAGACACTAAGAGGGACCCAAAAGCAAAATCACTTGTGGATAAGCTGTCTCTTGAGATAAAGAAATGATTGGGTTGTGGATAACTTAGGTGTTATACACAGGTTGTTGTTTTTGTAAGGTTCTGTTTTTAAAAAGCTTATAAACTAATCCCGTTATTCAAGATACTACGGCTATTACTGTTTTATTCTTTATAAAAACTAATAATAAAAGCGAGGTGGATAATCATGAAAATTAAAGTCCTAAAGGATGATTTACTAAAAGGGATTCAGGTAGTTCAAAATGCCGTGAGCAGTAAAAGCACACTACCCATCCTATCACATATTTTAATAGAAGCTAAAAAACAAGAAATTAAACTCACCGCTACTGATCTAGAAATTGGGGTGTCCATCATTATAAAAGGTGAAGCTTTAGAAGAAGGAGCTATCACGGTACCAGCCAGAAAATTCAGTGAAATCATAAAAGAACTTTCCAGTCAAAACGAGATCACCATTTCTATAAAAAAAGGTCAGTCTATTAGTATTGAAGTTGAAAAAAGTTATTTTCGCTTAATGGGACTCTTAAAAGAAGATTTCCCGCAACTCCCTAATTTTCCATCAACACTCACTAAAAATTTAGATTTAGTTAAGATCCCACAAGCGCTTTTAAAAAACATGATCCAACTAACCTCCTTCGCTATGAGCCATGATGAGTCGCGTTATGTGTTGAATGGGATCTTGTTTAGTTTTAAAGATAAAACGTTAAAACTTGTGGCGACCGATGGCCGGCGGCTCGCTATTATAGAAAAAGAGATTAGTGAAATTGGGAATATAAAAAAAGATGTGATCGTGCCAATGAAAACCATTCAAGAATTAAATCGAAACCTCACTGAGGAGGGGGATGTTCTTTTTTACTTTAAAGAAAACCAACTCCAAATAAATTTAGGCCAGATCACGATCATGTCACGGCTGATTGAGGGAGAATACCCTAATTATGAGCAGGTAATCCCCAAAAAAACAAAAGAGGGATTAAAGATCAATACACAAAATTTTCTCCAAGCCACCCGGCGGGCAAATGTTTTAACCAACCAGGATTCGCAATCGGTCAAGATCAACATTATTAAAGACCGTATGATCATCACCAAAAATACACCCGACCTTGGCGAAGTGCGTGAAGAGCTGGAGGTAGATTATAAGGGCGGGGAGCTCGCGATCGGTTTTAACCCAAATTTTCTAATCGACGTTTTAAAAAATATCGTCGACGAAAACGTTCAGTTTAGTTTTATCGATCCAGAAAAACCGGCTGTGATCAAAAGCGGGGATGACTATACCTATATCGTTTTGCCGATGCAGATCAGTTAACAATGGCCGCGAAGTCAAAAATTTCGCCGATCGGCGAGATCATCCAAAATGTTTTTACGAAACTTGAAGGTACGGCCAACCCATTCCAGGAAGACATCGAGTCGCTTTGGAAGGAGTTGGTCGGCCAAGACGGATTCAGGCATTCGAGGCCCGTGGCGATACGGAAAAAAACCTTAAACGTCCTCGTCGACAACTCTGGTTGGATGCAAGAACTCTCGATGCGTAAAAGGGGCATCTTAAAAGGATTGAAAAGAAAGCTTGGAAGGGATAGAATCTCTGAAATTAATTTTAAGATAGGGGAATTTTGATGCCGAAGGCCACCTCCAAAAAAACACCCAAGTCTAAAGATAAACAGAACGGTCTTTCCGCTGATTCCAAACCCACTAGCGGCACGGAAAAACCAGCGGACAACACCTCCTACGACGCCAAAAACATCCAAGTCTTAGAGGGGATGGAGGCGGTCCGTAAACGCCCCGCGATGTACATTGGTGATATATCCGTGCGAGGGCTGCACCACCTGGTTTATGAGGTGGTGGACAATTCCGTTGACGAAGTGTTGGCGGGTCACGCCAAGAGAATAGACGTTGTGGTCCACAACAATAACAGCGTCTCAGTCACGGATGACGGCCGCGGTATCCCGGTGGATATCCACAAAGGCGAGAAAAAACCCGCCGTTGAAGTGGTCTTGACGATGCTGCACGCGGGAGGAAAATTCGACAAAAAGACATACAAGGTATCCGGAGGCCTTCACGGTGTCGGCGTGAGTGTTGTGAACGCTCTCTCCGAGTGGCTTGAAGTCGAGATCAAGCGAGACGGAAAAGTCCACCACCAGCGCTACCAGCGCGGGAAAGCCGCGACCAAACTCACCGTGATCGGCAAATCCAAATCCACCGGCACCAAGGTGACCTTCAAGGCCGACAAAGAAATTTTCAATATTCCGATCGATTATACCTACGATATTCTTGCCAACCGCCTGAGAGAGCTCGCGTTCCTGAACAAGGGCCTGATGATTACCCTGAAAGACGAGCGCGGCGCGAAAGAAAAAGAGGCAGAATTTTGTTTCACGGGTGGCATTGTTTCGTTTGTACAGGAGCTCAATAAAAATAAAAATCCGCTTCATCCAAAAGTGATTTACTTCGACGGTGAGAAAGACCATACGCAAGTCGAGATAGCGATGCAGTACAACGATGGCTACGCGGAGAATATTTATAGCTTTGTGAACAATATAAACACGACCGAAGGCGGCACTCACGTGAGCGGTTACAAGGCCTCACTGACCCGATGCGTGAACCAATACTGTAAGGGCAAAAATATATTAAAGGACGACATCTCGGTCCAAGGTGATGATATTCGCGAGGGTCTCACCGTCGTTATTAGCTGTAAGGTCCCCAATCCTCAGTTTGAGGGGCAAACGAAGACGAAGCTTGGCAACAGCGACGTTGAAGGTTTTGTGGAGTCGATCGTCAATGAGGGCCTTGGAAAATTTTTCGAGGAAAATTCCAGCGTCGCCAATAAGATCATTGAAAAAGCGGTGCTCGCGGCCAAAGCCCGCGAGGCGGCCAGAAAAGCCAGAGAGCTCACGCGTCGCAAAGGCGCGTTGGAAAGCGGTTCACTGCCCGGAAAGCTAGCCGACTGCCAGGAAAGCGACGCGAGCCTCTGCGAGATATATCTTGTCGAAGGAGACTCGGCCGGCGGCTCCGCCAAGCAGGGCAGGGACAGGCGCTTTCAGGCGATCCTGCCGCTCAAAGGAAAGATCCTGAACGTTGAAAAGGCGCGCCTGCACAAGGTTCTCTCAAACGAGGAGATATGTACGGTTATTAATGCCTTGGGGACCGGTATCGGCGAGGAATTCAATCTAGAAAAGCTTCGTTATCACAAGATCCTCATCATGTGCGACGCCGACGTGGACGGGAGTCATATCCGCACTCTGCTTCTCACGTTCTTTTTTAGACAGATGCACCAATTGGTCGAGAAGGGGCACATTTATATTGCCCAACCCCCACTTTATAAGATCAAGCGTGGCAAGAGGGAAGAATATATTGAAACCGAAGAGAAGATGAGCGAACTTCTTTTAGAGCTAGGAAGCGAAAACTCAGTACTTGTACGATTAAAAGACAAGGAAAAAATTGCTGATAAGAAGCTAGTAGAACTCCTTAAGTCATTGGTATCATTTGACAAGATAGCCATAGGGCTTAATAAGCGTGGGGTAGAACTATCAAAATACCTAGGTTCTAGAGATAAAAAGACCAAGAGCTTGCCTATTTATAGGGTAAAAGTAGAGGGTGAAGACCAGTTTTTATACGATGATGATGAGTTAGCGGACGTTATTAAGAAGTTTGAGAAGAAAAAAGGCAAGGAAATTGACCTCGGAGAGACGGAAAAGGGTGGAGATAGAAAAAGCGCCATAGCCAAGGAAATTGACCTGATTGAGTTCTTTGAGGCCGACGAGCTTTACGACACGATCAAGACGATTGAAAAACTTGGGTTGGATATTGAGGATTATTCTTCCGCAAATACCGATAAAAAAGAGTCTAAAACAGCAAAACCCTCTAAACGTAAAGAGGTTTTCAAGAAAGACATGAAGTATAAGCTCGAGCAAAAAGAAGAAGAGAGTGTTTACCTTGAGAATCTGGCCGAGGTTTTGAAGTTTGTCCAGGCCCAGGGCAAAAAAGGCCTGACCATCCAGCGCTACAAAGGTCTCGGAGAAATGAACCCCGCGCAGCTTTGGGAGACCACGATGGATCCTGAGAGGCGTACAGTTCTCAAGGTCACGCTGGAAGATACGGTGGAAGCCGATAAGACGTTTACGACGCTGATGGGCGATGAGGTCGAACCGCGCCGTGAGTTTATTCACAAGTATGCCCGTGAGGTACGGAATTTGGATATTTAAATGAGCGCGCGGCTTACGCGACTGTGAAGAAGCGTCAAGCCGTCCGCGCGAATTTATCCTGAGGAAGCTCCCCAGAGCTGACGAAGGATCTGAAGGGTTAAGCAATGGCAGAAAAAGCCGCGAATTTATATACACGCAACGAAAAGGTAACTCCTGTTTTCATCGAACAGGAAATGAAGACTTCCTATCTCAACTACGCGATGAGCGTGATCGTCGGCCGTGCTTTGCCCGATGTGAGAGATGGTCTGAAGCCGGTGCATCGAAGAATTTTATTCGCGATGAGGGAACTGGGCCTCGACCACTCGAGGTCCTATAAGAAATGCGCGCGTATCGTTGGGGAGGTGCTTGGGAAATACCACCCGCACGGCGATGTGGCGGTCTACGACACGCTGGTCCGTATGGTGCAGGATTTTTCGCTTCGTTATCCGCTGGTTGACGGCCAAGGAAATTTCGGCTCGGTCGACGGAGACTCAGCGGCCGCGATGCGTTATACCGAGGCGCGCCTAGCCGGGATTACTGACGAGATCTTGCGCGATATTGAAAAGAACACAGTTAACTTCGCGCCCAATTTTGACGAAACTTTAGAAGAACCGACGCTTCTGCCCGCGACGCTGCCCAATCTTTTATGCAACGGTTCAAGCGGCATCGCCGTTGGGATGGCGACAAATATCCCGCCGCACAATTTAAATGAGGTCGCGGACGCGATCGCCGCGCAACTGGAAGACCCCGAGATCCAGACCAAGGATCTGATGAAATTTATTAAGGGTCCTGATTTTCCTACCGGAGCGATGATCTGCGGGACCGAGGGGCTCAAGTCCGCTTATGAAACAGGCCGAGGCCTTCTCAAAGTCCGAGCGAAAGCGGGCGTTGAGGAATTAAAAGGCGGCAAGCAGGCCATCGTTATCAGCGAGATCCCCTACCAGGTGAACAAGGCCAACCTGATAGAAAATATCGCGGATCTGGTCAATGAAAAGAAAATAGAGGGCATTTCCGACGTGCGCGATGAGTCAGACAAAGACGGCATGCGGCTTGTGATCGACCTGAAGCGCGACGCGAACGCGCAGGTGATCTTGAACCAGCTTTACAAGCATACGCAGATGCAGACGACATTCGGAATTATTTTCCTGGCGCTTGTCGACGGCTCGCCGAAGGTCCTCAAATTAAAAGAGATCATCCACGAATACATCCGCCACCGCAAAGAGATCATCACCCGCCGCACGGTTTTTGATCTGGAAAAAGCCAAGGACCGCGCGCATATCGTCGAAGGCTTGAAAAAGGCCGTCGATATTCTTGACAAGATCATCAAGACGATCCGCAAATCGAAAAATCCGCCCGAGGCGAAAGTAGCGCTGATCGAGACTTATGAATTTTCGGATAAACAGGCGCAGGCGATCCTTGAGATGCAGCTGCAGAAGCTGACCGGCCTTGAGATCCACAAGCTCGAGGAAGAGTTCAAGGAGCTTTTGAAGAAGATAGAGTTTTTTGAGTCGGTGCTAAAATCCGAAAAGAAGGTGCTGGAAATTATTAAAGAAGAACTTTTGAAATTAAAAGAAAAATACGGCGACGACCGCAGAACCGAGATCTCGAGAAGCATCGACACCGAGCTTGAAGTGGAGGACCTGATCGCCGAAGAGGATGTGGTCGTCACGATCAGCCATCTGGGGTACATGAAGCGTCTGCCGGTCACGACCTACCGCAAACAAAAGCGCGGCGGCGTGGGCGTCGGCTCCGGCGGCGTGGAAGAGGATTTTGTCGAGCATCTTTTTATCGCGTCGACGCATGACAACCTGCTTTTATTTACCACCAAGGGCAAGGCGTTCGTGATTAAAGTCCATGAGATCCCGCAGGCAAGCCGTATCTCGAAAGGAAAGTTCATCGCGAATTTTGTGTCGCTGGCCCAAGGAGAAAAAATAACCTCTTATATTCCGGTCAGGAAGTTCGAGGAGGGCAAGTACCTCGCGATGGCCACGCGCCTCGGGCAGATCAAAAAATGCGATTTGACGGATTTTGAGAACACGCGGCGCAGCGGTATTGTGGCGATCGGCCTGGACCCGAAAGACGAGCTGATCGAAGCCGAGCTCACCGACGGAAACCAGGAAATATTTTTGGCGACGCACAACGGAAAAGCGATCCGGTTCCCTGAAAATCTGGTCCGCAGCATGGGCCGGACCGCGGGGGGCGTGCGCGGCATTAACCTCGAGGACAAAGATTATTTGATCGGCATGGAAGTGGTGAATAAGGACGCGACACTGCTTTCCGTGACGGAAAAAGGTTTTGGCAAGCGTTCCGAAGTCAGCGAATACCGTGTGACTTCCCGCGGCGGCAAAGGCGTCACCAACATCAAGGTCACCGAGAAAAACGGCCGTGTTGTCGGCTTAAGATGCGTCACCGACAAGGATGACCTGATGATCATCACCCAGACCGGCATGGTTGTTCGCTGTTCCGTCAAAGATATCCGCGAGACCGGCCGTGTCGCGCAGGGTGTGCGCCTGATCAACCTTAAGAAAGCCAACGACAAAGTCACGACAATCGCCAAGGTCGAGCCCGAAGAAGAACCCACTGACCCCATCGTCTAGCCTGGCTTAGGACATCACCCTTTCACGGTGATGACACGGGTTCGAATCCCGTTGGGGTCGCCATACTTCAATATCGAACTAGTGCTACAAGCGGGGGCGTCGGGGTTCACGGCGCCCTCGCGTGTTTCCGCGGTCAACTTCCCAGAGCCACTATTCAGGAAATTCTTAGCTTCAAAACCTCTTGTATCCTCAAGAAATATAAGTACTTCCAAGAAATCTCTTGAAAATTTTATCCCCTGAATTGTTCTTCTGAAGATTAAACATTTCTCGACCTGTGTTGCTTTTTGGATCTTGTTTTTGAATTCCATCAGTACCTGTGAGATCCTTGTAGCGAGGTTTTTTGAGGACTCCTTCGGGAGTTCGAATCCCGTAGGGGCGGGCGATTCGTGGGTGATTTTGAAGGCTAAATTCTCAACATATTGTTTGTCCTGAGCAATTCGGCAGAGATTTTCGATTAGGAAGTTTTCAAGTTTTTCAGCATTCACTTCTTTTATAGAACAGGCGGCGCGGCCGTTTCTCACAACCTGATAACATTTGTAATAGTAGTAACGCCGTTTCTTTTTGTTGGTAAAAGAAGGTGTCATTGTGGATCCACACTCGCCGCATTTAATTAAACCCCGGACGAAGAATTCCTTGTATAGAAGTTTTTTTATTTTCTTTTCCTTTGTCAGGCTTTGGGCGTGTTCAAAAAGTTCCTTTGAAATAATAGGCTCGTGGCTTCCTTGGTAGACTTTTCCAGACCAAACCATCTGGCCAATGTAAGCCGGGTTTCTCAAGATATGGAAAAC
>Ga0080064_1001469_pt1 | contig 47224 bp, 54 predicted proteins | sample Subgrocontami54m_FD_69260 | JGI IMG/M metagenome (GOLD analysis project Ga0080064, IMG submission 69260) | Subsurface groundwater microbial communities from S. Glens Falls, New York, USA - GMW46 contaminated, 5.4 m (SPADES assembly) (version 2) ...
GCTTCTCGGTCAGGTGGTGGTCGTTGAAACCCCGGTACGTCTCCCGGGCCAGCGCCACAATGTGCTGCTGTCTCTGCTCTGGGAGCCGCCGAGGCGAGCGGTGACCGCGATTGCCATGGATGATGCCTGCCACTCCCTCCTTTCGAATCCTGGCCTTCAGCCTAAAGCTCTGGCGCTCGGAGATCCCAAGCACCATGGCCGCCTCTGCCATCGTCAGCTCCCCTTGAAACACGCGCTCAATGACTGCGACTCGCTGCTGCTCTTTCATGGTCAGGGTTATGGTCTCCATACCCTGACATAATCACATGGCTATTAACCCCTGACAGAATTACTTTGCTACCACAGCCAATCTCAATGTACTTGCCTGCTGTGGATACAATTGGTACTATCACCTTTTGGGTGGATTTCAGCCCGGCCTTCAGGGTTGCGCGCCCCTTGCTTCGATTTGGCGCACCGGATCCCATGAACCCATAAGATCGATGGCCAATCCCGTACTTCCACCTTCGTAGGCATGATCTGAAGGCCAAGGCAAATGCGGCGAACCTCATCCGTTCACCCTCTCGTCTCCATTGTCACGCCGTCGTATAACCAGGGGAGATTCGTTGAGCAGACAATCGAAAGTGTGTTGTCGCAAGACTATCCGAACATTGAATATATCATGATGGATGGCGGTTCCACGGATAACACGCTTGAAGTCCTTGAAAAATGTGAGGGGCGGCTGCGGTGGTTCAGCGAACCCGACGAGGGGCAGCCAGACACGCTCAACAAGGGGTTCGAGCTTGCGAAGGGCCAGAGATACTTGCTTGGCTCAACGCCGACGACTCACGGATCGACTGGAGCACGATTGTTGCTATGCCATCGCCCCCTGGGTCGTCGACGTTCGATGGCGCCCCTGGGGCTGTTGGGCGATCCTTGAGCAAGGGGACGGCTACAAGGTGAAGCGGATCGAGGTCAAGCCTGGAGGCCGGCTGAGCCTGCAGCGGTACCGGCATCGCAGTGAGCACTGGATTGTCGTGGCCGGCACTGCGAGGGTCACGATCGACGGAGAGGGCCGGCAGATGCCGGTGCAGCAATCCACCTTCGTCCCTGCTGGCACACGCTCCACCGGATTGAAAACCCTGGCCGTTCGCCCCTGGTGATCATCGAGGTGCAGGACGGGCGATACCTCGGCGAGGACGACATCATCCGGGTCGAGGACGATTACGGCCGCATCAATGGGCAGTGAGGAAGGCGTGAGCAGACTGATCGAGCGGTCTTATGCGGTGATTCTGGCTGGAGTCAGGGCGGAGCGCTTCTGGCCGCTAAGCACCGGCGCGGGGCCGAAGGCGTTCCAGCGCCTCATCGACAGCCGGTCGCTCCTGCAGGCCACCGCCCAGCGGGCTTACCTCCTGCTTCCATGGGAGCGGATCGGCGAACCAGTGGGCCATGATCCGGGCCGACTTCTCATGGGATGATCTGGGGTCGTGGAATGCCCTGGCCCGCTTCCTGCCCCGCCATGGCGATGGCAACATGATGATGGGCGATGTCAGCGCCCTAGAGACCTCCGGCTCGATCATCACTGCGAGAGGGCAGCGGATGGCGGTCCTCGAGGCGGCCGACCTGATCGTGGTCGCCACACAGGATGGGGTGCTGGTCTGTCCAGGACGGCATTCGCAAGAGGTCAAACGCTTGACCAGGGAGGACGCATGAGCGAGCAGCGAGCGCTGATTACAGGAATTACCGGACAAGACGGCTCTTATTTGGCCGAACTGCTGCTGTCCAAAGGTTATCACGTCTATGGGATGGTTCGGCGCTCTAGCACTGAAAATTTTGAGCGAATCGAGCATCTCCGCGACCGGATCGAGCTACAGCAGGCAGATCTTTTAGACCAGCTCTCGCTCATCAACCTGATTCAGGCAACGCGACCGGACGAGATCTACAATCTGGCGGCCCAATCCTTTGTGCCGACCTCTTGGGAGCAGCCGCTTCTGACGGCCGAATTTACGGCATTGGGGGTCTGTCGGATCCTGGAGGCGATCCGCTTGGTAGACCGGCGTATTAGATTTTACCAGGCATCGAGCAGTGAGATGTTCGGAAAGGTCAGGGAGGTTCCGCAGACGGAAAAGACCCCTTTTCATCCTCGAAGTCCCTACGGCGTCTCCAAAGCATACGGCCATTATCTAACAATCAATTACCGGGAAAGCTACGACCTTTATGCCTGCAGCGGGATTCTGTTTAATCACGAATCGCCGCGACGCGGGCTAGAGTTTATCACCAGAAAGATCAGCCACGGCGTGGCCCGGATCAAGCTGGGTCTGGACAAGGAGATGCGGCTGGGGAACTTGGATGCCGAGCGGGATTGGGGCTATGCGGGTGATTATGTCGAAGCGATCTGGTTGATGCTCCAGCAGGAAAAACCGGATGATTATGTTATCGCCACAGGGATCAAGCATTCCGTGAGAGAGTTGGCCAACCTCGCTTTTTCGCATGTGGGACTGGACTATCAGGACTTTGTCACGGTGGACCAGGCCCTGTTGAGACCGGCGGAAGTGGATCACCTATTAGGCGACACGACAAAGGCCCAGACCCAGTTAGGATGGAAGCCAAAGGTCTCGTTCGAGGAATTGATTCGGATGATGGTCGAGGCCGACCTTGAGAAGGGCAAAAGACAGATTGCCAAACGGTAAACCCACAGTTCTGATCACCGGTATCAATGGATTTGTCGGAAGTCATCTGGCCGACTTGCTGGTATCGGAAGGCTATCAGGTCTCAGGAATCGCCTTGACCCGCAATCTCAGACACCTCTCGCACGTTGAACAACAGATTTCTATAGCCTACGGGGATGTTCGAAATGCAAAGGAGGTCCAGAATATTCTGGCTGAGGTTAAGCCGGATTGCATTTATCACCTTGCCGGTTCGTCGTTTGTTCCCGATGCGGAGGCCGACCCAAGAATTGTATACGATGTAAATGTTCTGGGGACTATTAATGTACTCGAAGCCGCTCGATCAACCCATCTGAATGCAAAGATTCTGATTGTTGGTTCGGGTGAAGTGTACGGTCATGTGCCGGAAGCGGCACTCCCGGTAAAGGAGGATTACCCCCTCAATCCGACCAGTCTCTATGGTGTGACAAAGGCCTGCGCTGATTTGCTGGCGTACCAGTATGCGACCGCTTATCAAATGGATGTAATCCGTGTCCGGCCGTTCAATCATATCGGACCCAGACAATCCGAGCAATTCGTATGCTCGAGTTTTGCAAAACAGATCGTCGAGATCGAGAAGGGTATCCGCAAATCAATCCTCGACGTTGGCAATCTTGAAGCCCGTCGAGATTTCACGGACGTACGCGACGTGGTACGGGCGTATCAGATGGTTCTGGAGGGAGCGCAAAGTGGCGATGTGCACAATGTCGGCAGCGGAAAGGCCTGGAGGATCGGGGACATCGTCGGGATGCTTATCGGGGCAAGCCGGGTGAAGGGAATCGAACTTGAACAACAGACACTTCGGATCCGTCCGAATGATATCCCCGTAATGCTCTGCGATGCTTCCAAAGTTGAAAAAGCCATTGGGTGGCGACCCGAAATTCCAATCGAACGGACGCTGCAGGATCTTCTGAATTACTGGAGAGAGACGATCATCGTTAATTCCTGAATCCCTGATAATGACTATACGTGACGACATAGGTCTCAGGCAGTTTGTCATTCCGGGCTTGACCCGGAATCCAGTGCCTTTCTGGATTCCTGCTTTCGCGGGAATGACGTCCATTGTTGCGACTTATGACGCTACGTATAAATCCAATTGGATGCTGTGATCGAGGCTCAAGAATGATAGGCATGTTTCTCAGAGCCTGGCGTTATCGTCACTTCATTCTCTCCTCGATCCAGACCGAGTTTCGCGCGCGCTTCATCCGCAGCCGTCTTGGCGGGCTATGGATGATCATTCATCCCTTGGCCCAAACCGCCATCTATGCGCTAGTGCTGGCCGGAATGATGGGCGCTAGGCTCCCGGGTATGACCAACAACAAATTCGCGTATGCGCTCTATCTTTTGTCCGGCATGCTCGCATGGTCGTTGTTCTCTGAAGTCATCAGCCGCTGCCTTACCTTGTTTATCGACAACGGTAATCTGCTCAAGAAAATCGTCTTTCCCCACATCAGCCTTCCACTGATCGTGAGCGGCTCTGCACTATTCAACAACCTGCTGCTGTTTCTTGCCATCATTGTGCTGTTTGGATTGCTTGGTCATGTGCCCGGTGTCCAGATGGCCTGGGTGCCACTGCTGATGCTGATTACGCTCGCATTAGCGCTCGGTATCGGCCTCATCCTCGGGGTGCTTAATGTGTTTATCCGAGATGTGGGACAGGTCGTTCCAGTGGTATTGCAACTTGGCTTCTGGTTCACCCCCATTGTTTACACTCCGAACGTCGTGCCGGAAGCTTTTCGCCCATTCCTTTACATGAACCCTATGACCACCATCGTTCAGAGCTTCCAGAATGCTATGCTCTTTAATACGGCTCCAAATTTTGTCGGTCTTGCCTGGCTTGTGCTGGTTACCCTATTATTGTTGGGCGGGGCGTTCATCATGTTCCGGCGTGCCAGCGCCGAGATGGTGGACGTGCTATGAACGCATCTGTTTTAAGAGTTTCGGGAATTGGCAAGGCATTCCGAAAGTACCGGTCCGAATGGCAACGGATTTTCTCATGGTTTGGCGTCTCTGTAACGCCGGCAGCCGAACACTGGGTATTGCGCGGCGTTTCGTTCTCGGTCGCGTCCGGTGAGGCCGTCGGCATTGTCGGGCAAAACGGGGCAGGTAAGAGCACCCTGCTCAAGTTAATCACTGGAACGCAACGTGCCACTGAAGGCGGCATTCAGATTAATGGACGCATCGCTGCGATCTTGGAGCTCGGGATGGGGTTTAATCCAGAATTCACCAGCCGGCAGAATGTGTATCACGCTGCTGGGCTCATGGGATTCAGCCGGGAAGCGATTGAGCAATCCATGCCGGACATAGAAGCCTTCGCCGAGATCGGTGAATACTTTGACCAACCCCTGCGCACCTACTCAAGCGGCATGCAGATGCGAGTCGCGTTTTCCGTCGCAACCGCGTTCAGGCCAGAGATCCTGATTGTTGATGAAGCCCTTTCGGTCGGTGATGCGTACTTTCAACACAAGAGCTTTCGGCGCATCAAGGAATTTCAGGAGCAGGGCACCACGTTGCTGATCGTTTCGCACGACAAGTCGGCGGTGCAAATCTTATGTGACCGCGCCATCCTGCTGGAAAAAGGCCGCGTCATCCAGGACAGTAATCCTGAAGCGGTGATGGATTTTTACAACGCGCTGATTGCAGAAAAAGAGAATCGAAGCGTTCAGCTTTTACAGCATGAAAGCGGCAAGACGCAAATCATATCCGGAACGGGCGAGGCACGGGTTGAGGGAATTGCCCTTTTCAACGCTGCGGGTGAGCGAATCGAATTTGTCAATGTCGGCGAGCCGGTAGAGTTGCGCGTTGATGTGAAGGCATATGCCGACATTCCTCGTCTGGTGCTGGGGTATGCAATCAAAGACCGATTTGGACAGGACGTCTATGGCACCAACACACACCACACCCAACAACAGCTTGAGGGCGTGATGCCGGGCCAGTCAATTCAGTATCGAATACGGTTCCCCATGAATCTGGGTCCCGGCAGTTACTCAATTTCAACAGCCTTAGTCAGCACCGATACCCATCTTGTCAATAACTATGAATGGAAAGACTTGGCGATGCTATTTACAGTGACTAACCTTGATAAACCCATCTTCGTTGGCAACGCCTGGGTGCCTTCTGTTATAGAGGTTCAACTCGTATGACGTTCATTTCCTACGCCCAAAATTATGAAGATGTGACCCTCTATCGCGCATTAAAGTACGTGGACAACGGTTTCTATATTGACGTAGGCGCTCAGGATCCAATTATCGACTCGGTTACCAAGGCTTTCTATGAGCGTGGTTGGCGCGGCATCAATATCGAGCCGGTCGATTACTGGTTTAATAAACTTCTTGCGGATCGCCCTGAAGATCACAACCTGAAAGTAGCGGCAGCAGCCGAAGCTGGAACCTTAAAGTTCTACGAAGTTGTGGGTACGGGAATGTCGACATCTGATGCCAGCTTCGCCGCTAAACATGCCGCGGCAGGTTTCGAGGTGCGAGGAAAAGAAGTGCCTGCTCGCTGCCTGAATGAAATCTGTGATGAGCTGGGTGTCACCGAGATTCACTTTCTGAAGATTGACGTAGAGGGCGCAGAAGGCGAGGTCTTGGCCGGGATCGATCTGACGCGGATACGGCCATGGGTCGTCTTGCTCGAATCCACCGAGCCGAACTCCGCAGTGCCAACCCACGAGAAGTGGGAAGAGTTGCTCACCACCCGTGGCTATGTATTTGTGTATTTTGATGGATTGAATCGCTACTACGTGTCGCGTGAACAAAAAATACAGCTAAAAGCCGCAATGTCAACTCCACCAAACTATTTCGATCACTTCATTCGCTACTCCGAATGGTGGGCCGGGCAACGCGCCCAGAGAATGGAAACGGAGGTGACTGACGCGCATAATCGGCTCCAGGTGCTGCAGAACGAACTCGACCAATTAAGAAATGCGATGGCGCAGATGGAAAGTCGCCTCGGCGCGCGTGAATCGGAACTCGCCGGAGTGTATCGAACTGTCTCATGGCGCATGACAGCGTCACTACGGGTCGCTAACCTGCTGGTCAAACGATTCCGACGCATGATCGGCCCTGCAGTTTTCAAACTCCTTTGAGTGAATAATCAGCAGGCGACGGTTATGAAGAAAAAACGTATATTTTGGCTGGGCATGCATAAGCTATTGGTTCGAACGGAATTGCCGGCATTGCGAGATATGGGGTATGAGGTATTTAATCCGCCGTATCTAAGTAATATCCAAGATCAGTCGGCAGAACTAAATTGGCTACCCAGTGAAACCACATTACCTGAAGAAGTACACGCAAGGCTCAGCAGCTATAATTTTTTTTATAATTCAATAAACAGGGAAATATCTAAGATATTAAATGAGTACTTTGATGTTGTAATCGTAACAATTAATCCCGACTGGCTGGTCTCTATATTAAAGACGTTTAAGAAGACGATAATCTATAGAACTTACGGGCAAATCGGGACGTTAAGCGATAGTCTCTTCCATAACGGTGGCTATCGTCTTATACAAGAGCGCGACAACTTCTGGTTCCTTCCGCATTGCGCTGAAACGGCCTCTGACGAGCAGGGCTGGCTAACTGATAGACTAAAGATCTCCGCATATTGGTTGACAGACGACGTGTTTTCTTTACGTGGTCAATGGCAAAACAACAAGCCCAAAAAACCTGAAATTGGTTTGACTTGTCCAAATATATCAAACGCATACTACCAAGCGCACTTCAATTACCTCAAGGCGTATTTCGAGCAACGGTGTTTCCGTTACTACGGTGTCCAGATAGAGGAAAATGCCGATCCAAATGTTGTAGGCACGTTATCGAGAGATCGTTATCTAGAAGAGTTTCTTTCTATTTCCGGATACCTTTATACCTATCGTGAGCGCAATGTATGTTATTTACCACCCATTGAAATGATGGTGCTCGGCGGTCCGGTATTGTTTTTTCCAGGGTCGTTACTGCACAGGTATTTCAATTGTAAGTCACCTGGGCTAGTGCGCAACGAGGAGGATGCCCTTAGGAAGACGAAGCTATTGATAAGCGGGGATACTAAACTTGTAGAGGAAATATTAGCCAGCCAGGAGGGGATTGGTGGGAGATACTCAAAGCGTTATGGGCTGCCCATTTTTTATAAAGCAATTTCTGAGATTATAGAGCAGCCAAACATTCTAAGGCATAGCTCAACAATCGTTTCATCTACAGGAGCTCTAAGCTCGGGATCAAATCCTGTGCTCCTCTTTGCCCACTTTCTCCGTGGTACGTATGTGTTTTCGAACGGTGAGTACAGCACAATGCATGGGATTCCGCGGGTCATGCGTCAACTGGTAAGAGCGCTGACTGCTTCGAGTATTCCTGTCGTCGTCACGGCGTGGAGTGACGATTTAATTAACACACATGGGTTCTATGCTTCGCTTTGTGATAATCCTAACCTGGTATCAGTGATCCCAGTAGATGATTTAGGATTAGGGCTTACTAGTCTGCGTTCAGGTGCGATTAGCTGGGGTCATAGTTTAACTGCGAAAATCTCAAAGTTTATTGTTCGGAAATCTTCAACGCTTAAAAATATCCGTGACCGTTATATGCATAACTCATCAACGTTAAGTCCCCTTCAATCAAAGATGATTAGTTTACAGAAAAGTTTTTTTGCATTTGAAAATAGAATCACCTCCGCTACAGCCCATTTAAAAACAAAGAGTTTTGGACTGGTCTCCGGCGTTTTTCCCGTTAAGAAGAACGTCATACCTAAAAATGTAGGCGATTTAACCGAAGATACTGCTCTCAGACCAAGCAATCGCAAGGCTGGGTGGAGATATGTCATCATCCCACATTACTATCTTTTTCCAGAAGCCCTAAAAGCGGGCTTTGATAAGGTGTTGGCATATATTCCAGACTACATGCCACATTTCTTCAAAGGGCGAAATTATTTCCCCGAAGAAAAGGCTTACGCCGAATTGGGCCGTAAACTGGTGAATATATCTGCATTGGTTCTTACAAATTCAAGGTTCACCGCAGGCTATCTACCCAAATGTAACTTAGCTGTTCCAGAAGACAAAATTGTTTCCTTTCCTATGCCATTTCTAAATATAAGTAAAGAAGTGTGCAAAATTGAGGCAGATTATATGGCGGTAAACGAGCTATCAGATAAAAAATTCATATTTTACCCAACACAGCCTCATCCAAATAAACGGCTTGATCTGCTTGTTCGATCCTGGATTTTAATGAACAAGTTGCGCCCCGATCTTCGTATTGAGTTGAGCTTAACATGTGGGGATATTTCGCCTCCGTTATGGGATTTGATAAGGCAGGCAAAACTGGAATCTTTTGTTCATCTATTTTCCGGGATAAGTGATAGCACTCTGGCTTGGCTTTACAAAAATGCTATTTGTCTAGCGTTCACTTCTGAGATGGAAGGAAATTTACCCACGCAATTGCTTGAGGCATTGCAGCATCGGTGCCCAGTTGTGGCTATGGAAAATCCCTTAATAACAAGTGAGCTTGGCAAGCTATCGGGAAAATTGCTTACTGCACCGTTCGCTGATACAGAGTCATTCACTAATTGCGTTATTTATGCTGCTGAAAACAGGGCAGAGGTCTTAAAAAGACAAGAGAGCGTACTTGACTATGTTAAGGAATCCAATTCGTTTGAGATATTTGTGGAAAATGTTATGAACCTAGATAGGAGATTACAGCGATGAAGCCTTATCGCGAAATAGGAAGCTGCCGTGTGAGTGGCAGTGATCATCTTATTCCTGTTCTGAACTTGGGTTACCAAGATCTTACGGGTGTGTTTCCGAAATCTGTTGAACAAACTGTGACAAGAGGGCCGTTGGAATTGGTATTGTGTCCCGAGAGCGGACTGTTGCAGCTCAGGCACTCCTATGAGCAATCTGAGATGTATGGTGAAAATTATGGTTATCGCTCCGGACTCAATCAGTCAATGGTAAAGCACCTGACCGATAAGGTTCGATATCTAGAAAGGATGATTGATCTAAAGCTCGGCGATGTGGTTCTGGATATTGGAAGCAACGATGCCACCACACTAAAAGCCTACTCATCTTCTGGAATCCGTCGAATAGGTATAGACCCTACGGGAAAAAAGTTTGCCCAATACTACCCGGCAGAAATCAAATTGATCCCCGACTTTTTTTCTGCAGAAGCATATCGTTCTGCCGAAACAGGACCAGCACGAATCGTAACGTCGATAGCGATGTTTTACGATCTGGAGTCGCCGGTCGAGTTCGCCAGGCAAATTGCTTCAATTCTTGTAGAAGACGGAGTCTGGCACTTTGAGCAGAGCTATATGCCTTCAATGCTTCGCATGAGCTCGTATGACACAATCTGTCACGAGCACTTGGAATACTACTCGCTTGGCGTGGTGAACAAGATTCTCGGCGCTGCCGATCTGCAATTGATTGATGTGGAAATGAATGCCGTCAATGGCGGGAGTTTTGCCGTGACCGCTGCCAAGCGATCCAACAAGAATGTTCGCTCGAACCGTGCGGTAATCGATTGGCTTCTTCAGCAGGAAGATCGAATGGGGCTAAATACTCCGAAACCATATCGGGATTTTGAAGAGCACGTGTTCCGGCACCGTGAGGACTTAGTTCGATTGATTCGAGCGCTCAATGCAGACGGCAAGAAAGTGCTGGGTTACGGTGCGTCCACGAAAGGCAATGTCACGCTGCAGTTCTGCGGCCTTACTTACAAAGATATTCCAGCTATTGCTGAGGTGAACCCTGATAAATTTGGATGCTTCACTCCTGGGACACATATTCCAATTATTTCGGAGGAAGAGGCCAGGGCGATGAAGCCGGATTATTTCCTGGTTCTGCCATGGCACTTCAAGGATGGAATCCTGCGAAGAGAGAAGGACTTTCTATCGAGCGGCGGAAGGATGATTTTTCCGTTTCCTGAAATCGAGATCATCTGAAAAAGGCAATGCTGGTGGTAACATTTTCAGGACGACTACGATACTTTCTAATGCAAACTCGACTTCCTAATCTGTTCCAGGCATTTTCTTCAAAGTTCAATGGCATCAGTGAAGGAAGGATAGTTTTTTTGTTTTTGTCTTTTTGCGCCGTTTTTTATCTCGCTAGCTACGTTAATTTCATTGGCCTCCCGAATATTAGGACCATCCCTTGGTATTTCATCGAAGCCTGGGACCAATCCAATTATTACAGTAGCGCAAAGGCGTTAGCTCGTTTGGAGTTTCTCCCGCAAAAACATTATTATCCGATTGGTTATCCTTTATTCGCGAGTATTTTATTTTGGCTTCTCGACTACAATGCGTTTGTTGTCGTAAATATTTCGTCGTTTCTGCTAATTTGCTTTTTTCTTTTAAAGATATACCGAGAATTTATGACCATTTGGGAGGCGATTCTTCTATTAACCTTTAGCTTCCTATTTCAATACAACCTGTTTCAACATCTTCTGATGCCATGGACAAATATTCTAGTTTTTGCGTTTTTTTCCGTCGCAGTGGCTTTTTATAAATCTGATAATCTCGTCAGCCAGCATAAGTTGCTTGGCCTTGGCCTAATTATCGGGGCAGTGTTTATGTGTAGGCCGACGGATGCTTTTGTACTGCTATTTCCTATTTATCTCGCGGTATCCTTACAGTTAATAGTCATCAACCGAAGCTTCAGAGGGTTTTTAACATTAACGATGGCCACTGCAATTTTGCCCATTTTGGTCTTAGTTTTTAACCTTGCTGTATATGGAAATATACTAAGTGATTATGTTCGAGAAGCAAGTAGGTCAGCCTTAAATTTCAGTAATTTTGGTCAAAAAGCGTTTTCGTTTTTCTTCGGTGGGGAAATTGCTTACGCGACAAAGGATCCAATGCTATTCAAACAATTCCCTTGGTTGGTTTTCTATTTGGGGGGAGTTGCGCTTTTTTTTTACTACCGAAGATGGAAGGATATTATTGTACAAGCTTGCGTCTTGAGCAGCTTGGGCTTTACTGTGGCTTTTGCTGCTCTTCATCCAGCCAATTTGATGCCATTCGGCGGATTAAGATTTTTTATGCTACCAATTGTCTTCATGACTGTGCCATCCTATCTGTTCGTCCGCGATCTTGTTCTTAACTTTCAGCTGTGGAAGTGTGCCGTTGGTTTCGCGTCGCTCTTGACCGTAGTGACTGCGTTTACGGGCGTTGTCGGCCTTCGGCAGGTGCCCGTCGCCGAGCCAAGTCATTCCTACAGCATCGGCTCTGCCGCTTTCGCAGATCGCCACTTATCCATGCGTACTTTTGAATTTAGGTCCCCGGATGGAAAGGATTTTCGGTTTGGACAAATTTACCTGCCAGGATTTACGGGAAACTATCACCAGGTCTATAGCTCTTCCGATTATTTTTACGTCAATAAGCCCAGCAATTGGGAAACTACTCAAATGGAGAGTGACCAACGCTGCTGGGATACGCGCATTATCGATTTATTTATGGTCAAAGACTGGGGAATTTTTTTACCTCTTTTCATGGGAGAGGTAAGTTCGTCCAATTTAAGGGTGAGCGTCCCGCTCCGCTACGAAGATACCGGTGTCAGCGGTAACGTATGGTTGTTCCGTACAGAATTTTGCCTGTTTTGTGGGACGGGGAACGAAGTTGAAGCCAAGGCGCGGGTGGCCAGGAAAGGGGATATTCTTGAGAAGACCGTGCTGTATTTCAATTCTCAGAGTTCGCGCTTGTATCTCGGCGCTGGCTGGTCGAAGCCGGAACCTGAATTCACTTGGACCGAAGGGAAACGGGCAGAAGTGTTTTTACCTCCCGCCGAAGGACGATCGGACGTTCTGATGACCATGGAGATAATGCCGTTAATGGCCGGCGAAGCCGTGCCGCGGCAGCGCGTGCAAGTCAGTGTCAACGGCTACCGAATATCGTCGCTCACTCTTACGAAAAGCGAAATGCAGGGGGTGCAAATTCTGATTCCCAGGGCAATTCTCAGGCCCGATGGAGATAATCATCTTGAGTTTGAACTGCCCGATGCTCAGCTTTTAAAGACGGCTGGCTCGAGATATGATGAACGGAGGCGTGCGCTGGCCTTCCGACGCCTGTCGTTTAAGGTCATTGGACAAGATGACATCCGAGAGTCAGGTACATCCCATACGAACGAAATTCTCGAAGAAACCTTTATCCGCTTTAATTCGGATCGCTCACGTGCTTTCCTAGGGACGGGCTGGTCGAAACCGGAGCCTGAATTCACTTGGACTGAAGGGAAACGGGCGGAACTGATTTTGCCCTTAGCCAAGGGGGACGGGGACCTCTCCATGACGCTGCAGCTTTCTCCATTCACCGTTGGTAGCGCCGTTCCAGAGCAACGACTGAATATCTCCATCAACGGCCGGTCGGTGGCAAAGGTCAATCTCAAACATGGCGGGTTCCAACAGCTAAGCCTTCGCCTACCGAGGGCCGCGCTCAATAGGAATCGTAAAAATAACCTGGTGTTTGAACTGCCGGATGCACGCTCGCCCAAGGAACTGGGCTTAAGCGCCGATGGAAGAGTACTGGCTTTGGCGATTCACACCCTCAGAGTCTCTCCAGTTGACTCATTCCAAACGGAAGAGGGGGAGTTTCATCGGAAGCGCAACTCCCAATCATTCGGCAAGACCGATCTTATTGAGAAGACACTGATTCGGTTTATCGAGCCCCAATCACACCAGTTTTTGGGGAATGGCTGGTCAGATACCGAGGCGGAATTTACCTGGACTCTGGGGCACCGCGCCACTGCGTTGCTGCCCCCAACGGCAGCAGAGGCCGACGTCTATATGACCATGGATGTTTCTCCATTCATCGTTGGGAATACTGTGCCCAAGCAGCGGGTGAAGCTGTTGGTGAACGGTGAATTGGTATCAATTTTGGCATTCAGAGAGGCGGGCCTTTATAGGGCGTACATACGGATACCAAGAAGGTTACTGCGGGATGACCTAAGCAATGAGCTGGTTTTCGATCTTCCGGACGCGCGTTCGCCGAAAGAGATCGGGCTTAGCGCGGATGATCGGGTGTTGGCCTTAGCCTTTAAAAGCTTAAGGTTTGCCGAAGGAGGTCTGGAAGAGAACAAGAAGGCGATCACCTACGATTTCAGCGGAGGGGCGACTTATCGCAGGGAGTACTTGCTCAACATTTCTAAGCAAGCCCAGCGAGAAGCCGTTCCCGATAGTTATCTTGAAAAGACCTCCATCAATTTATCTGACCCACAATCGCGGATGTTTCTCGGTGAGGGCTGGTCGATCACAGAACCGGCATTTACCTGGACGGACGATCGGCGGGCTGAATTGTTCCTGCCACCCACACAATCCGAATCGGACGTCCTGATGACCATGGAGGTTAGACCGTTTGTCTTTGGCCATACGCTGCCTCAACAGCGGGTGCTGGTCTTTCTTAACGGCCAAATCATCTCTACCTTGCGGTTGCGCGAGGATGCGTTTCAAGACATAACTATTCGTCTCCCCAGGGCCCTCTTGGAGACCTATCGGCCCTGGAAAGAAGCGGTGAAGCGAAGCGTCTGGATGCCTTCCGCCTATTGGAGCAATGACATCGTCTTCGAGCTCCCGGAGGCCAAGTCCCCAGAGGAGGCGCAGCTTAACAGTGATAAGAGGCAACTGGCCTTGGCGGTGAAGAGCATAAAATTTACTGAAGATAACAAGAAAACGATAGCTCGTGGAATGGCTTCCGGACCGACGAATGTCTTGCAAAATACTTTTGTCCGATTCGATAAAGGGCAGCCTAGCGAATTTCTGGTGTCGGGCTGGGAACCACTGGCGGCGGCGAATTACCGCACCATCGGGCAACGGGCGGAATTGGCTCTTCCCCCCGCCCAGTTCGATTCTGACCTGTTGATGACTATGGAGGTTGCGCCTTTCCCTGAGCAATCCATGAATATTTTGGTGAACGGTAAATTGATTGCCACCCGAAGCTTTGTCAAGATCGTGTCCACGCGAGATTTTTTCAAGAAAAATTTCCATCGGTCGACTATCCGCATTCCCCGGACCGCGCTAAAAGGCGATCGGAGCAATAATATCGTTTTCGAACTGCCGGAAGTCGAGCTGAAAAAGGGGCCCGAGACCCCGGAAAAGACAGTTGTGTTCAAAAATATTTGGTTTACCGAGGCCAACCCCAAAAATAATACCGAGCCTCAAATGAAAGACCTCGGCCCGCTGGCCCATGGCCGGGGATCATATCTGGTCTCCGGCTGGTTGGATACTGGGGATGGCGTGACTTGGAGCGCGGGAAGTGAGGCGGTATTGAAACTTCCAAAAGTGCATAATCAATCTGACCTTGAAACGACCCTGATCTTGACAACCGGTGATATGCCAACCAAGGCTATTTCCCGGGTTCAGGTTTCGGTCAATGGGATGGAAGTGGCAGTATTGTCCATGCCTTGTCAACGGCTCTCCACCAAACAGTTTCTAGTGCCCGGTGAGGCCCTGAGTTCGCAAGGTCAGAACATCATGACGGTCAGAATGCTCAGACCCGAATCGGCCAGAAACCGCAAGAATGGTGGTGACCAATTCGGTCCTCCGCCCACCTTGCATAAGATCATATTCCGGCCTATCGGTGGGCGAAGCACACGGTAACACGGGAGTGTGCCCCGCGCGTAGGTTCAAGGGATTGAAACGACCTTGCAGGTCGTCTCAATTCTTATTGGTTGGAGTCTCTAAGGGGCAACTATTAATGGATCGATTATGGATGACGAAGGCCTTAGGAGGTGTGCTGAAGCAACAACTGGCACCTCAAGATGACCGATAAATCTGATAAAACAGAAAAGCCACTTGTGTCCATTATTGTACCTTTCTACAATGAAGGCGGAGGTGTCGAGAGTTTCCATCAGGCCATCTTGCCTATCCTAGATGGGGTTCCGAACGTCCGGTTCGAGGTGGTATGTGTTGATGATGGTAGTCCTGACGATACGTTGCTTAAACTGATTGCTCTTGTTGACCGCGACTCGCGGTTCCGTGTTGTTGAACTGTCGAGGAATTTTGGCAAGGAAGCCGCGCTGACGGCCGGGATCGACGCCGCTTGCGGTGACGCAGTTATACCGATCGATGCTGATCTGCAAGACCCTCCGGAATTAATACCCACTTTGATCGGCGAGTGGCAAAAAGGAGCTGAAGTTGTGCTTGCCCGGCGTAATGAAAGAAGTTCTGATTCATATATGAAGCGGAAGACGGCCGAATGGTTCTATCGCATTCACAACAGCCTGTCAGGCGTCAAGATTCCTGAAAACGTGGGTGATTTCCGGTTGATGGCTCGTGCCGCAGTCGATGCGCTCAAGCAACTGCCGGAAAGGCAGCGGTTTATGAAGGGATTGTTTGCATGGATTGGATTCAAGACCGTAACAGTCAACTACACCCGGAGTCCGCGTTCGTCAGGAACGACAAAGTTCTCCAGTTGGAAACTCTGGAATTTTGCGCTCGAAGGCATCAGCAGTTTTAGTACTGTCCCCTTGAGAATTTGGACATATATCGGCGGCGTGGGCACAATTGCGAGTTTCATCTACGCCTCCTTTATTGTTATACGAACATTAGTCTACGGTATTGAAGTTCCTGGTTATGCCTCTTTGCTGGTGCTAGTCCTGTTTTTTGGCAGCCTTCAGCTAATCAGCGTTGGCGTGCTGGGCGAGTATATCGGTAGGATCTACTTGGAAACCAAGCAACGGCCAACTTATCTCGTTCGTGGGCGTTACGGGGCTCGCGATGAATCCTAATGCCTATCTGGAAATGGCGGACACCGAGACACGTCACTGGTGGTTTGCAGGGCGTCGTTCTGTGGCGGCATCCTTGATTTTAAAACTCGACTTGCCGGCTGACGCAAAGATCCTGGAGATTGGTTCTGGCACGGGCGGAAATCTCCAGATGTTGGCCGCCTTTGGGAAAGTCAGCGCGCTGGAGATGGACGTAACAGCTCGATCGATTGCCGCAGAAAAGACAGGAGGTCATTTTGATATTCGCGCGGGGTTTTGCCCTACGGACATCCCGTTTTCTGGTGAGAAATTTGATCTCATCTGCTTCTTCGACGTGTTGGAACACATCGAAGAAGATGTGGAAACCCTTGTCGCTGTGAAGAGACTTCTGGCCGAGGATGGGCGAGTGCTGGTGACGGTGCCAGCTTATCGCTGGCTGTGGACTACGTGCGACGAGTTCCTGCATCACAAGAGGCGTTACTCTGCTTCCGAACTGCGAGGGAAAGTCTCTGCTGCCGGTTTGCGGTTAGAGAAAATATCCTATTTCAATACCTTGCTTTTCCCGCTGGCCGTTGCTGTTCGATTCACGGATCGCCTTCTGGGGAGTTCCTTCGCGAGTGGAACAGGGATGCCTCCCTTCCCTCTCAACGCTCTTTTCCGCCAAATACTCGGTGCCGAGCGCTTTTTGCTAGGAAACCTGAATCTCCCGTTCGGCGTTTCGTTGCTTGCCATTCTTCGCGCCGAATAACTAATAAATGGCCAAGTGTCAGCGCTTCTCGGTCAGAGTGCGTGTCAGCAGTTCTCGGTCAGCTAGAGTATTCTTCCCATATGGGAGGAGATGACATGATGAAAAAAAACGCTTCACGACCGTCGGCGAAACATGGTCGCGGCAGTTCGCCAAGGCCGACCCCAACGGCCAGTAGCGATCGAGTTCGGGGTGGCCGCTTTCGACGCTGCAGTGGTGGCTCGCTCGGGCTGGCACGGACCCACTCGATCAGGTAGACTGGAGCACCCACTCCCGAGCCCCAGGACGAGTCCACAATGGCACGTCCCCGGAGGTGGAGCTGGCGGTGCTGGCCTGCCGACAGCGGTTGGCCACGACCAGCGCGCTGGGATTTTACGGGGCGCAGACCATTGCCGACACGTTGCGCGCCGAGGGGACTCTGCTCCAACTGCCCAGCGTCCGGACCATCGGCCGTATTCTGCAGCGTCATGGCGTGTTGGATGGCCGCCGACGCCTGCGTCGTCCGGCTCCGCCGCCGGGGGCTGGTATGTCCCATCTCTCCACCTGCGGCAGGCCGAAGTGGATGCCTTCGACGTGATCGAAGGGTTGGTTATCGAGGGCTGCGGCGAGATCGAAGTGTTGACCGGCAAGGCCTTGTGGGGCCCCGCCGCGGTGGCGTGGCCGATGTCGGGGGTGACCGCCCACACCGTGCTGGAGCACGTGTTGCCCTATTGGCGCCGATACGGGCTGCCGCATTTCGCCCAGTTCGACAACGATACGCGGTTTCAAGGCGGACATAATCATCCCGATGTACTGGGCCGCGTCGTGCGCGTGTGTCTGAGCCTGGGGATCACGCCGATCTTTGTTCCCACACGGGAACATGGCTTTCAAGCCGTGATCGAACACTTCAACGGCCTCTGGCAGGCCAAAGTCTGGCAGCGCTTTCACCATGCCGACCTGGCAATGGTCCAGAACCGATCGGAGCAGTTTCTCGCAGCCTATTGCCGGCGTATGGCGCAGCGGACGGAGCACAGCCCCCCGCGGCGCCCGTTCCCGACCGACTGGTCCCTGAATCTACAGGCCCGCCCGGGCGGGCAGGTGATCTATCTGCGTCGCACCGATGCCCAGGGGCATGTCTCCCTGTTGGGACGATCCTTTCTGGTCGATCCCGTGTGGCCACATCGGCTCTTGCGCTGTGAGGTCGATTTTGAGCATCACCAGATCCGCTGTTATCGGTTACGTCGCCGTGAGCCCGACCAGCAGCCGTTGGTTAAGACGATCGAGTATGTCTTTCCCAAGAAACGTTTCATCGAGTGACCGAGAAGTGCTGACACTTCCTTTTTGGAACATTGGTCTGACCGAGAAGCGCTGACACTTGGCCAATAAATCCTAATTGAGAAGGCCAGCAATGAATATGACTCAACCAGCACAATCTGAGCAGAGCGGGGAATAGGATAAATGGACAATAAGACAGCCAATCCATTATTTGAATTACAACGGACGTTATATAACTCGTCTAACTATACGCGGTGGCGTCTTCATAGAATGCGCCTCGATTGGGTGACGAATGCTATTTCCGTTTATGCGAATCTTGCCCCCCTACAGAAAGCAATCGAGTACGGGCCAGGCTCCGGTATTTACTTGCCAGTGCTCGCGCGGTACTTTCCCTCGGTGGTCGCTGCAGACGTAGAGGCAGCCTATCTTGAGGGTGTAGAAGCCCTAATCGGCGGTGGCCTGGACAACTTGAGCCTTATAACGGATGACATCACCCATTCCGCTTTGCCAGCAGCATCGTTTGGATTGGTTCTGTGCAGTGAGGTGTTGGAACATGTAAGTTCACCTGAGTTCGCCCTAAAAAATATCTATCGGATACTACACCCTGGCGGGATTGCTATCATTACCACACCCCAGCGAAATAGCGTGATGGAGCTGTGCTGTAAGGTAGCTTTTCTGCCTGGCGTAATCCAGTTGGTGCGCTCCATCTACCGGGAGTCTATCTCAGAAACCAGACATGTCAGCCTGCGTAGTTCAGAGCAGATTTTATCTGCCTTATCGTGTTGTGGTTTCAGTCTGTTTCACGCAGAGAAGTTCGGACTCTATCTGCCATTGATAGCCGAGTTCGGCGGAGATAAAGGAGGACGAATCATCGAGGGCTTCGAGGGTTGTTTAAAGGATACCTGCTTAGACTGGCTGTTATGGACGCAAGCATATGTCGTTCAGAAGCCTGTATCATGAAACGTAACTTCATGATGGGAATACCAAGATGAGGCCGACGTCCTGGCCCGGATTCCTGAGTTCATTGAGAACGTCTACAACACCAAGCGACTTCACTCGGCCCTGGGCTACTTGCCCCGGCGGAGATCGAGACCCAAAAGCAAGCTCCGGTGCCTGCCCCAGTTACTAACGGACCTGTCTACCGTCAGGGGCCACCTCATGGTGTTCTCCAATGCCCTGTTTGCTTTTTTCTGGGTATTTTTTCCAAAGGACTCCTGATAAATAGCCATCGATAATACAAAGCAAAATTGCCGGATACTGCTGGTTGTCCATATGAAAATCAGATCCGTTATTATCTTAATTTTATCCATAATCACGTTACTATATTGTTTTGGCATAATTCAATTATTTCAGCTAAATCAAGACACTACAACTGGTGATCCAATTTATATTGAATCGCTGTATAGAGATTTATTTACTGACGGTTTTAATGTCTCAGGTTGGTTGGTTAGTAAAGCGCCATGTTATTTCCCAGATCTGATGCTTTTTTTCCTAATAAGGGCCATCGCGGGTGATTATGACCTGGCATTTTATTTATACATGGTCCTTGATTTTTTCTTTATCCTGGTATTTTTTTATTTCTTCCTAAAGAAGTGTTGGGTTGAGTCAACCATCGAAAGATTGATATTCACCTTGTCTTGGGGGTTTGTCCTTCTCCTAATTAACTACTTTGCTCCTTGGGGTGGCCCCCAAGCAATAATACAACCCCTCTGGCATTCGGGCGCCATAGTAAATGGGCTGATTACTTTTTGGTTATGGTACCCCTATGTATACAAGCTAAGGACTAAACTTAATCTGTTACTTGCTTTTGTATTTACTGCTGTTTCAGTTGCATCAGACTTTTGGTGGGTAATATGGTTTGGCCTACCAACCGGGATTATGATATTGGTTTTAATAATAAGAAATAAGATTGAAAAAGGTAGCAACTTGAAATTTCTATGTTCTACTGGCTTTGGGGTGTTTGCTGGGCTTGGATTTGGTTTATTGGCAGAAACAAATAGGTGGTTATATTTTTCTCACGTACCCGTAGGAACCCCAGGTCAACCAATAAAGGGGCAGATTTTATTCGTTATAAATGATTTCATAAAATTATTCTCGATATCGCCAGGACTGTGGATATGTATTCCAATCACATTGATATTATCTCTGTATTATTTACTTTCAAAAAAGGTTTCCGAAAGAATAAAACTAACTCCATTTAGGAAAATAAACGAGAACGAGACAATATTGGTGAGGGTGGTATGCCTCTCTTTTATTATCTCAACCTTACTTACCTTAATAGTTGTAATTTATCTTAGATTATGGGGAGGTTCTAACTACCGGTATTTCCACAATGTGTTTGTATTGGCCTGGATGATTTCCGGTTTTTATTTTTACGACCTATATGTTCGCCGTGGAATATACAAATTAATCATCATTTTCAGTTTGATTGCGCCTACGATATTGATCGCCACCCCTCTTTTTGAAAGTAATTCGACCTTTTCCAGATATGGACCTAGAACCGCATACCCGACTAATATGGCCTGTCTTGATAAGGTGGCAGAGTCCCATAATCTTCAGTATGGTATAAGCGAATATTTTCAAGCCAAAACAATTGGGGCGCTAACCAAGAAAGGATTACTTGTTAATCAAGTTACCTACGATTTTGATATTTTGCATTGGGTGAATAATTTTTATTGGTATCTGACTAAATCGACCCCTAGGAATCTTCTTGAGTATGATTTTATAGTCTCGTTGCCAAATCAAGAGTCTTATAAAAGAATCCCTTATTACTTCGGCGAACCCACAGAAATAAATAATTGTGGTGGTTGGCAGGTTTTCATTTACAAGGGTGCACAGAAAGACAAACTAAATGAAATAATGAAATTAAAAACCATCGGCTTTTTTGAGAAATTAGGCGATCAGAATGTCTTCAATATTCCCGACAGGGAAAATTTAATTTCAGATGGACGGTTTGAAAAATGGAGCAAGACTGATGAATTGAATTCTGAAAGCATAAGGAGTAATTTAAATTCGACTGGTTCACCCAATGCTGACCTATTTATTAAGAAATGGGATTTTTTGAACAGTGGTGGATCCGCCATTATCAAAAAAATTCCACTTAAAGATATCGATAAAGACCTCATTAACGCAACTCATTGTATACAATGGGAGTTTATTACGCCCTCAGCTTTTGGGTATCTTGAACAGCGAATCGTAAATAATAATTATTTGCCCGGGAAAAAATTAAAATTGGATTTTTGGGCGCGGGTGCTGAAAGGAAGGGAAGAATTCTTTTCTCACATGTACTACCTTCCAAAAGGCATGCTTGATGCGAGCGCTATAATCATAAGACCAGATGATACCCTCCCTTATTATTTAACCGACAAGTGGAAAAGAATTAGTGTCGCTTATACTATTCCGAATGTGCCGCACACTGCTAACGTTGACAAAAATCAATTCTTCTTAATTAGGCCCATTTTTTTTGAAAAATCGGGAACGCCCACCATTGAAATCGCAAATATAGATTTAGTGGCATATGACGTCGCAGTACCTTCAAATCTACCGACTTTCTCCTTACTAAATAAGAGTGTAGATTCGAAATCTATAATTGAGCAATCAGATAATTATTTTCTAAAGAAAGACCTGAATAATGCCTTTAGCCTATTGAAGAGAGTTGAGGCATTTGAGCCTAATAATCTATCGGTTAAATGGCGTTTGGGCAGAATTTATTATCTTTTTGCAACGCAAGCTAAAATAAAAGATGAAGTTTTCGCCTTTTCTAGCCTTGCTGGTGTCTATTGCTATGATGTAGAACATTCTGATTTAAAGCAATATGAGTCGGAAATTCCAGACATTGCCAAGTGGTGTCAACTTGTGGATCATAAACTACATGAGGGAAGCTGAGAAATTGCAAGATTTCGCCGAGGCTGCGGTCGAGTGTAAGTTCCTTCTCAAGGGTAACCACGAGCACGTAGTGAGGCAGGTGCGTTCCAACGGCATCGATGGCGACCGCCCACATGCCGCAGCACACAATCTGAATGGCGCCGGCTCGCCGCTTGCCGAACCAAGTGAAGAAGCGCACTCTCGTGGCCGTCGTCTTATTCCGGCCCACCCAACCGGCGAGCCCCTGCTCTACGTCAGAGACGGTCGTTAGATAAAAGCGGCCCCTTGCGGCGGTGCACCGTGTCGAGCCCCATGCCGTGCAGGGAGTGCCACGGCCTGGGGGCGTGAGGAGGGGAGTGGTCCAAGGGACAACTCGTAATGGAGCGGGGACGGATGATAAAGGTCTCGGATAGTACGCAGAAGCAACAACTGGTTCAGACGGAAGGACTCACCCGGTTCACTGGTTGGCTGTTCGAGCAGGTTAGGCCTTTTCTGGAACGGGGGACTGTCTGGGAGGCGGGGTGCGGGATTGGCACCTACACACAGCTCTTAGTGGCAGCGGGGTGTGAACGCATCCTTGCTTCCGATCACGATGAGGACCTGCTTGAAATTGCATGCCGGCGGTTCAAGGGCATTGAGCAGGTGCGCCTGCTTACTCTCGACATGAGCCGGGAGGAGGACTTTGCGAAGCTCCGGGGAGAATCTATCCGCACGATCGTATGCCTTAACGTCGTCGAGCACATTGAAAACGACCTGTTAGTTCTCAGGAACATGCGAGCGCTCCTTGCCCCCAAGGGGAGACTAGTGCTGCTGGTCCCTGCCCATCCGATGTTGTTCAATGGGATAGACAGGGAGGTGCATCATTGTCGCCGGTATACGGCATTTGATCTTTCCGAGAAATTACGGATGGCTGACTTTCGGTTAGTCAGGCTATACTACTTCAACGCTCCAGGGATCCTGGGATGGTTTTTGTACGGGCACGTCCTCCGGCGCAGAAGGGTGCCAGAAATGTCAGTGGGGCTGTTTGACCGGCTCGTCCCGGTCTTTCGCTGGACTGAGCGTGCAATTCTGAGGGGAACACTCGGCATCAGCCTGATTGCAATATGCGAGCGGTAGATTGCCCTTAATGATAGGTCCATAAAGATTCAGGGATAAAGCCCCTTTATGATGAACCTCACCGGAAGGACTGTGCTTATCACTGGCGGCTCCAGTGGCATCGGGAAACGGCTGGCTTTTGACCTGGCCTTGTTAGGTGCAGAGGTAGTAATCGCCAGCCACGACCCCGAGCGTCTCCAGAGCGCTGAGGCGGAGCTACGGGCAATCTCGCCAGCTTCCTTCTCGGTCCTGTGCGACATTTCCTCCTCAGATGAAGTGACGCGCATGGCTGGCATCGTGTTAAGAAGGTTTGGCCATCTCGACGTGCTGGTTAACAACGCGGGGTACGCCGTCTACCGAACATTCGAGGCGACCGATCTGTCCGAAGTCTGCCACCTGGCTGACGTTAACCTCCTGGGTGCGATGCGGTGCATCAAGGTGTTTCTCCCCGCGATGATTGGACAGAGGCGGGGGATAATCGTCAACATGGCCTCCATCGCGGGACGCGTTCCGCTGACGCCGAACAGCGTGTACTGCGCTAGCAAGCATGGCTTAGTTGCGCTTTCGCAGGCGCTACGCTATGAGCTTCATGACTTTCGCATCAAGGTCCAAGTAGTCTGCCCCGGAAGGGTCGAGACAGCGTTTTTCGACCATGAATCCTTCAAGACGCGAGCGCCTCGCGCCGAGATGAGGTACACGGTTACTGTGGAAGAGATCTCACGCGCCACGATACGCGCGATCCGTACTGGACGCTTTATGACCTACGTGCCCCGCACACTAGGCCTGGTGGCGTGGGCTTGGAGCGCTGTTCCATGGATTGTGAATCCGCTGTTTGGCCGTCTGATGCGTGCCCGAGTGCGCTCGTATTACACGGCTGGAATAAACAGCAGGATAGGCCCTTGAACCAGCCCCTCGATTCGCGATGCATCGTGTGCACCCAAGAAGCCCGGCCGAGGTACGTCAAGAGGCTGGTACAGTACTGGGAGTGCTCGGGCTGCGGGCTCCTCTACCAGAACCCACTCCCTGCGGCCGGTAAGATGCGCGCGTTCGCCGATGCGGAGTATTCCAGCGGCGTGTACCAAGAGTACGTGCGGGCTCGGGAGTTGAAGTACGCTACATTCCGAGATCGAGTGGCTTTGATCAAGCAGTACGCTTCGGGTGGTCGACTGCTGGACGTAGGATGCGCCTGCGGTTATTTCATCGATGTCGCCCTGGAGGCTGGATATGACGCCTACGGCGTCGAGTTTTCTACTGCAGCGATCAGCCAGGCTTCTCCTGAGGCGCGGCGGCGTATCATCCAGGGGAACATCGACCAAATGAAGGTCGAAACCGTGGAGCAATTCGATGTAATCACTGCCTTTGACATCATCGAGCACTCGCTAGATCCACTGAAGTTCCTCCTCCAGCTTCACTCGTTACTATGCCCCGGAGGCTGTCTCATGGCAACCACGCCAGACGCCCGGCACCTCCTCCGCTTCCTCATGGGTGAGAGGTGGCCCATGCTCCAGTCACTCCAGCATACCTTCCTTTTCTCACGCCGCAGCCTGCGCCTGGCTCTGGAGCGGTCGGGCCTGAGGGTAGCGACTCTGCGGCATGCCACCAAATGTCTGACGATCGACTACTTAGCCGGCCAAATTGAGGCTCACAATCCGGGCCTTCACCGAGTGTACCGCGCTCTGTCACCCCTCATCCCACACGCACTCCGGCAGCATCCGTTTGAGATGAAAATCGGCGAGATGCTGGCGGTGGCGGTCAGACCACTATGACAGTTAAGCACAATTGCCCGCTCTGTCTTGGCGAACGTGTCTACTACAGCTTCACTATGGACGGCCGTCTTCTCTACCAGTGTCTAGGTTGTGACGTTCTCTTTCGGTCTGAGCTCCTCGATCTGTCGCTAGGCCCACTGGCGCTTACCAACTTGGGATTTCTGAGGGATTGCAACGTCCCCAGAGCGTTGGGACCTGAGGAGAAGATGCAGTTCCTCGTAGACCTGGGGATCCTGGTCCCGCAGGCCCGAGTCCTCGTGTTCCGCTGTGAGGACGCAGACTTCCTCTGTCTGCTTGCGCGCTGGGGGGCGGAGGTCTGGGCGATCGAGTCTGCTCGAACGGCACCAGGAGTGGTTCGTGATCTCGCATCAGAAGAGCTGGACGTTCACGCGGGGCTTTTTGACGTCTGTATGATTGTTGATAGCTTAGGTCTCAACGCTGATCCGAAGCGTTGCCTTATGCAGGCATGGCATGCCCTAAAGGACGATGGCGCGGTTGTCCTCAGTTTGCCTTCTCTGCGCAGCTGGCCTGCGCGGCTGTTCCAGCGGGCGTGGGTGGAGTTCCAGAAGCCCTATCTCTACTACTTTAATGGGGTCAACATTCAAAATCTCCTCTTCCAGACAGGGTTTAACCGGGTGGTCCTTTCGCCTCATCGAAGGCGAGTGACGCTGGCTTTTCTCATCCACTATCTTAAGGATTTTCCTTCTCGGCGAGTGAAAATGGTCCGCGCAATCGCCCGGGTTATTTTCCCTGGTCCGCTCAAGCAGTGCCCGGTCTCGGTACAAGGGAGTCACCTGGTTCTCGTCGCTCAAAAGGCACCGAAATGCACGAGACGGAAGCTCTCGGTGATCGTGCCCGTATATAACGAGAAGACCACGTTTGCGAAGCTTATGGATCGCCTCATTGTGAAAGAGATTCCTGACGTGGATCGGGAAATTATTATCGTCGAGAGCCACTCGATGGACGGCACTCGAGAGGAGGTGGAAAAGTATCGTGGCCATGCTGGAGTGAAGATCGTATTCGAAGACAAGCCTCGCGGGAAGGGACACGCAGTGCGGGAAGGGTTCCGGCACGCGACCGGCGACTTTATCCTCATCCAGGATGCAGATCTCGAATACGACCTGGATGACTACGATAATCTTTTGATCCCACTCGTCAGCGCGCAGCAGGCCTTCGTGATCGGATCGCGCCACTCTGACGGGGGAAGTCTCTGGAAGATGCGGAAGTTTAATGATATGCCGGTGACCGCGTGGCTGTTTAATGCTGGCCACATTTTCTTCCTGGGACTACTCAATGTGTTCTATTGGCAATCGTTGAAGGATCCGTTTAGCATGTTTAAGGTATTTCGGCGTGATTGCCTGTATGGCCTCGAATTTGAGTGTAATCGATTTGATTTTGATTTCGAGCTATTGATCAAACTGATTCGCAAAGGGTACCGGCCATTGGAGATTCCCGTCAACTACAATGCTCGCTCTTTTTCTGAAGGGAAGAAGGTCCGCCCGTTCCGTGACCCCTTGACATGGCTCCGGGCCTTAGTGAAGTATCGTTTTACTCCGTAGGGGTTCGCCGATGCGAATGATGGTCACTGGTGCTGCAGGGTTCATCGGGAGCCACCTCGTGGATCGGCTGTTGGCTGCGGGGCATCATGTGTTGGGCTACGATAATCTCTCCACAGGGGTGCTTGAGTTTCTTGCCTCATCGCGGCAGCAGGAGAGATTTGAGTTCATCCAGGGAGACACGCTCAGCGCGGAAATCCTAACTCACGCCATGCGAGGCGTCGACTTCGTATTTCATTTTGCCGCCAATGCCGATGTCCGCTTCGGCACGGACCACCCACGAAAGGATTTGGAACAAAACACGATTGCAACCTTCAATGTGTTGGAAGCAATGCGCGCCAATGGTATTCGCCGAATTGCCTTTTCTTCCACAGGCTCCATTTACGGTGAGCCTGAAATCTTCCCAACGCCCGAGAATGCGCCCTTTCCTAATCAGACGTCGCTTTATGGTGCCGCAAAACTAGCGGGAGAAGGGCTGATCGAGGCTTATTGCGAGGGTTTTGGATTTCAAGGTTATATCTTCCGCTTTGTTTCTATCCTTGGTGAGCGTTACACGCATGGGCACGTCTTTGACTTTTACAAGCAATTGCGCGACCATCCTGACACGTTACACGTACTTGGGAACGGTAAGCAGCGCAAATCGTATTTGTATGTACAAGATTGTATCGATGCGATGCTCCTGGCGATCGAGAAGGCGCACGGCAAGGTTAATATCTTCAACCTGGGCACGGACGAATATTGCCAGGTGGATGATTCTATCGGCTGGATTTGCGAATACCTGGGCGTTTCTCCGCACCTCATATATGTAGGCGGTGAACGCGGATGGGTGGGTGATAGCCCTTTCATCTTTCTCGATTGCTCCCGAATCAGGGTATTGGACTGGCGGCCAAAGTTGACCATCCGTGAAGGCGTAATCCGGACTTTACAGTACCTGGAACACAATCCATGGGTGCTGGATCGACAATAATGAACATTGCCGTTGTTGGGTTGTGGCATCTGGGCACTGTTACCGCAGCCTGCCTTGCCTCGGCAGGATACACGGTCATCGGATTTGATGAGAATGCTGAAATCATAGACGGCTTACAGAAGGGTCAGTTACCGGTATTCGAGCCGGGTCTGGAGGATCTGGTCCGCCGGGGGGCAGAAACGGGCAGGTGTGCCTTCTCGTCCAATCCCGCGGACCTAGCCGCTGCTGAAATCATCTGGATTACGTATGACACCCCGGTTGACGAGACTGATCGGGCGGATGTTGAGTATGTCATTCACAGAGTGACAACCATATTTTCCTTCGTGAGTGAAGGAGTACTGGTATTGATCTCCTCTCAATTACCGGTCGGCTCAACGCGGCGGCTGGAAGAAATTTACCGACGCGTCCGACCGGGGGGAACAGCGACTTTCGCCTACTCTCCGGAGAACCTCCGCTTGGGAAAAGCGATCGAGGCTTTCACCCGACCTGAACGAGTCGTCGGCGGCGTGCGCACGGCAGAAGACAGGGCTCGGATAGAGCGGCTACTCAAGCCGTTTGCAAAGAGAATTGAATGGATGTCTGTGGAGTCGGCAGAGATGACGAAGCATGCCTTGAATGCATTTCTGGCGACCTCCGTGGTGTTCATTAATGAATTGTCGGCGCTGTGCGAACGTGTCGGCGCGGATGCCAGGGAAGTTGAGCGAGGACTGAAAAGCGATGGTCGTATCGGGCCGAGAGCGTACCTGCGGCCAGGACTTGCATTCGCGGGCGGAACGCTAGCGCGAGATGTCGCGTTCCTTGTAGATATTGGGCGCAGCGAAGGGCTTGGCACGCATCTGTGTTCAGCCGTATTGCTCAGCAACGAGGCCCATCGGCAATGGTCACGACGTCGGCTGATGGAGGCTTTTGGCAATTTGCATGGCCGACCCATCGCCATCCTAGGATTGACGTACAAGCCGGGCACAGACACATTGCGCCGATCCGGTGCCGTCGAAATCTGCCACTGGCTTCGCGAACAGGGCGCGTTGATTGCCGCGTATGATCCAGCCGTGAAGACCTTGCCGGCCGAGTTAACGGAGTTTATTCAGCTACGTCCATCAGTGGAGATGACTTTACGGGGCGCCGACGCGGTGCTTGTTGCAACTGAGTGGCCTGAGTTCAGTTCAATCAGAGCGGCTGATGTCGTCGAGTGGATGGCACAACCGATCGTGCTGGACCCCGGGCGTTTCTTAGAGACCAACGTGGCAGCGGACAAGCGGATTCGATATTTAGCCGTGGGGGGAGCAGCACAAGCATGAGATTGGCCAAGCGGCGCGCGTTGATTACCGGCGCCAGTCAGGGGTTTGGGTTGGCCGTTGCTCACGCTTTCGTCGAAGAGGGCGCCGACGTTATGCTCTGCGCTCGCGGTGCGGAGCTGCTCGATCAAGCTCAGCGGCAACTATCTGAACGTGCCAAAGGGAACACGCGAGTGCTGGCCGTCCAGGCCGATGTGTCAGAACCGGACGATGTTCAGCGCCTGGTCAGAGCCGCGCTGATGCAATTAGGCGGACTTGAGGTCCTGGTGTGCAACGCCGGCGTGTATGGACCCAAAGGGCCGATTCAGGACATCCCTTGGCGCGAGTGGTCTCAAGCTATCACCATCAACCTGATCGGTACTGTGCTTCCTTGCCGCGAAGTACTTCCCCATTTTATCCAACAGAAGTACGGAAAGATTATTGTCCTGTCAGGCGGCGGGGCCACAAAGCCTTTGCCGTATCTCAGCGCATACGCCGCGTCGAAGGCGGCGGCGGTGCGTTTTGGCGAGACGCTAGCCGAAGAGGTGCGAGGACTGGGTATTGATGTGAATTCGGTCGCGCCGGGCGCACTCAACACACGGCTGCTGGATGAGGTATTGGAAGCAGGGCCGGACAAGGTGGGGCATACCTTCTACGAGCAGTCCCTCAGGCAAAAGGAGACAGGTGGAACACCTTTGCATCGCGGTGCGTCGCTCTGTGTCTTTTTGGCTTCTTCCGCTGGCGACGGGATCACCGGAAAATTGATCAGCGCCGCGTGGGATCCGTGGGAAAAGCTTCCAGAGCATATTGAGGACTTGAAAGACTCAGACATTTATACCCTACGCCGAATTGTACCCAAGGATCGTGAAAAGGACTGGGGATGAGATGAACGTCGCAATTGTGGGATGCGGGTTGATCGGGCAAAAGCGTGCCATGGCTCTGGCGGGTTGTCGGTTGGTAGCGTGTGCGGACGTTGTGGGGGAGCGCGCAGAGGCGCTCGCCCGGATGATCTCTGGGGCGCAGCCCATGACCGATTGGCGTGCATTGGTTGAACGGCAAGATGTGGATATTGTCATCGTCTCCACCACCCACAAAGTGCTGGCCGACATCACGCTGGCGGCTGTCTCGACTGGTAAACACGTGCTTGTTGAGAAACCCGCGGCTTGTCATGCTGCGGAACTCGACCCTGTCATGCAAGCTGCGGAGCGTGCCCGCGTACTGGTGCGGGTCGGGTTCAACCACCGCTACCATCCCGCATTGCGTAAGGCGAAAGCGCTATCGGAGGCCGGCGCGCTTGGTGAACTCATGTACGTGCGCGGACACTACGGGCACGGTGGGCGCCTCGGATATGAAAAAGAGTGGCGGGCTCATCCGGACCTGTCTGGGGGTGGCGAACTGATCGATCAGGGTGTCCATTTGATTGACCTGGCCCGCTGGTTTCTGGGCGATTTCGCAGAGGTGCACGGATTCGCTCACACGTACTACTGGGATATGCCTGTAGAAGACAATGGCTTCATGCTGCTCAAGACGGCGAAGCAGCAGGTGGCGCATTTGCACACCAGTTGGACGGAATGGAAGAATGTCTTTTCACTTGAGATCTTCGGGCGCCAGGGGAAACTGGACATTGCGGGACTGGGCGGCAGCTATGGCACGGAGCGACTGGCGTATTATCGTATGCTCCCCCAAATGGGACCGCCGGAGACGACGATGTGGGAATATCCCATGGCTGATACATCCTGGGAATCTGAATTCGCTGAGTTTGTGGAGGACATCCGGCTTGGGCGGCAACCCGCAGCCGGTCTGCCCGACGCACGGGCCGCGTTGGAGATTGTCCAACGCATCTATACTGCGTCCGGCGCACAACTGCCATGACGAAGGACTTCAGGGAGGGTAACACCATGCTGGGAACTCTAAAGATGGAAGTAAAGTCCGAGGAGATTATTGAAGCGGTCAAGAGAATGAAGAAGGAGGAGCGGGAGGCATTTCTGGAAGACTTGCTGGCTTCAACGTCTCCTGAGTATTTAGCAAGCATCAGAGAAGCCAGGGAACAGTACAAGGCCAGGAAAGTAAGGACGCACGCGCAGGTCTTTGGTCGGTGAGCTGCCGGCTAACCTACACCCTCAGGGCCCTGAGGGATATTGAGGGGCTTGATTCACAGATCAAGAAGCGCATAGGGAACACACTCCTCAGATATCAGAAAGACCCGCTGAGATATGCGGAAAGGTTAACACAGCCCAAGCTCGGCACTTATCGATTCAGGACGGGCGATTATAGAATCGTCTTCGACCTTGAAGGGGAAGAGATTGTAGTCTTGAGGGTCGGTCATAGGCGGGAAATCTACAAGAGAGGGTAGAACGGGCTATCACGCAACGCTCAATAATTGTCCTTCTGGAGTTCAGCAAATGGCCTCTACTTTTCGCAACTGGCTAAGGTAGCTCTAAGGCAATGATTATCACGCGTAGCCCCTTGCGTATCTCCCTGGGTGGGGGTGGAACGGACCTGCCATCCTATTACTGCGAGCACAGCGGTTTTGTGATTGCGGCCGCCATTGACAGGTATGTGTACATTACGTTGCATCACACCTTCGTGCAGGAGTTGATTATCAAATACTCACAGATGGAGCGGGTCCAGTCTGTGGACGAGGTCCAGCATCCGCTCATTCGTGAGGCGCTGAGATTGACGGAGGTCGGGGCGCCGTACCTGGAGATCACCAGCATGGCCGACATCCCGGCTGGCACCGGCCTGGGCTCCTCGGCGAGCTTTACGACTGCGCTGTTGAAGGCCCTGCATGCGCTGAAAAAGAACTTGATCCACCCGCAAGAGCTGGCTGAGCAGGCCTGCCACATCGAAATTGATCTTCTTAAAGAACCGGTCGGTAAACAGGATCAATACATTGCCGCCTATGGTGGGATCACCTGTTTCCGCTTCCTGCCCAACCATCAGGTGGAGGCGTGGCCGCTCAAAATTGACACGGATACCTTGTACAATTTGGAGGACAACCTCCTGATGTTCTTTACGGGCTACTCACGGTCCTCCTCGGTAGTGCTCCAAGAGCAGGATGCGAAGAGTAAGCAGAATGATAAGGAGATGATTGCGAACCTGCATTTCATCAAAGAGCTAGGCAGGGAGAGTAAGGAGGCGCTGGAGGCCGGCAATTTGGAACGGTTGGCCGAGCTCATGAACGTGCATTGGGAGCGCAAGAAGCAGCGTTCAGCCAACATGAGCAATAATCACATCGACCAGTGGTACCAGTTGGCTCGTCAGAACGGCGCCTTGGGAGGCAAGCTGATTGGGGCGGGTGGCGGCGGTTTCTTGATATTTTACGCGGAAGACAAAGTGCGCCTCCGACGGGCGATGCGGGAGGCGGGCTTGCAAGAAGTCCGCTTCCGCTTCGACTTTGAAGGCACGAAGCTGATCGCGCAATCATGAGCCATGGGATGCTCCCGGTCGCAATTCTGGCGGGTGGTGTAGCCACACGGCTGCGGCCCCTGACGGAGACCATCCCCAAAGCCCTGATTGATGTGAATGGGGAGCCATTTATCGCCCACCAACTGCGTCTGTTGCGTGCTAACGGTATTGAGCGGGTGATCGTCTGCGCGGGTTACCTGGGCGAGATGATCCGGGAGTGCGTTGGTAACGGTGTACGCTTCGGGTTGCAGGTTGGGTTCTCTTTTGATGGCTCCCGCCTACTGGGGACAGGCGGGGCGATCAAAAAGGCCTTGCCGTTGCTGGGTGAAGCCTTCTTTGTGCTCTATGGCGATTCCTACCTGCCATGTGATTATCGCGCGGCTCAGATCGAATTTGAGAGGAGCGGCAGCCTAGCATTAATGACCGTTTTCCGAAATGATGGTCGCTGGGATAGGAGCAATATTGAGTTTGTCAATGGGCGAGTTGGCGCATATGATAAGCGACATCACACGCCACGGATGCACCACATCGACTATGGGTTGGGTGTGTTCAGGCAGTCCGCCTTCGAGATCGTTCCAGATGGCCAGCCTTATGATCTGGCCACATTGTATCAGTGCCTTCTGACGCAAGGTGAACTGGTAGCCTACGAGACGAGTCAACGCTTTTATGAGATTGGATCATTAGAGGGTCTGGAGGAAACTCGCCGCTACCTGGCAGAGCAACCCTGCACCTGAAGAAGAGGTCATTTATGAGTTTCGCGCAGCAGTATCTTTCAGAGGCGAGTCAGATCTTGCTGCAGCTTGACACCGATGCCATCGACCGGATCGTGGCCTTACTGGCCGAGACCAGGGCAAGAGGCGGACGGCTGTTCATTCTGGGGGTCGGTGGAAGTGCGGCCAATGCCTCGCACGCGGTCAACGATTTCCGCAAGCTCGTTGGGTTGGAAGCCTATGCTCCGACAGATAATGTCTCGGAGTTGACTGCCCGTACGAACGACGATGGGTGGGCAAGCGTGTTCGAAGGGTGGCTTCGCGTCAGTCGGGTTCGATCGGACGACCTGGTGCTGGTGTTCTCGGTGGGAGGCGGCAACGTGGAAAACAATATCAGTCCCAACCTAGTGGCTGCACTGCGGCACGCCAAGGGGGTCGGCGCCAGGATCATCGGGGTCGTCGGCCGCGACGGCGGCTACACCGCCCAGGTCGCCGATGCCTGCGTGATTGTACCAACGGTCAATCCTGCACATGTGACCCCGCATACGGAAGCCTTTCAGGCAGTAATCTGGCACCTGCTGGTCTCGCATCCACGGCTCAAGGCTGCGGAGACGAAGTGGGAATCTGTTCGATGAAGGGGCAATTGTGCCGAGCCGTATTCCTGGACCGCGATGGGGTCCTGAATCGTGCCATTGTAAGGAATGGAACCCCCCATCCACCCGCCACTCTAGCGGAGTTAGAGATCGCACCGGATGCGTCCAAGGCGCTCGAGGCCCTCAAGGCTGCGGGGTTTCTGCTGATCGGTGTCACGAATCAACCCGACGTTGCGCGGGGGACACAGCGGCGGGAAGTGGTGGAGGCAATCAACGCTACGCTGCTTGCAGCTTTGCCCCTGCAGGAAATGCTGGTTTGCTACCACGACGATCAGGACGGCTGTGACTGTCGTAAGCCTCTGCCTGGCCTTTTGGTCCAGGCTGCTGCCAGATATGAGATCGACCTGCCATTGAGTTTCATGATCGGTGATCGCTGGAAAGATGTTGAAACTGGCCATCGAGCTGGTTGTGCGACCGTTTTGATAGGCTACGGCTATGAGGAGATGAGGCCGGATATCGCATCGGATTATACCGTATATTCGCTTTCTGAGGCAGCAGCGCGGATTCTTAGCCGCTCCAATGCGGCGGGTGGAACCGTATGAAATCCCTGTCCGAATTGAGGGTCAAAATATTCGCAGATGGCGCGGACAAGACTGGCATCCTGGAAATGTACCGTAACCCGCTGATCAAAGGGTTCACCACCAATCCGACGCTTATGCGCAAGGCAGGAGTCTCGGACTATGAGGCCTTTGCCCGAGACGTTCTTCAAGTAGTACGCGATCGGCCCATCTCCTTCGAGGTCTTCTCAGATGACTTCGGTGAGATGGCCCGCCAGGCTCGCAAGATCGCAGGATGGGGCGAGAACGTCTATGTGAAGATCCCCGTCACAAACACCCAGGGCGAGTCGTCCGCAAGGCTGGTCCATGATCTCGCCCGAGAAGGGGTGAAACTGAACGTGACAGCCCTAACGGCGCTGGATCAGGTGCGCGAGATGAGTGCCGCTCTGGCGGGGGGACCTCCGGCTATTGTGTCGGTCTTCGCCGGACGTGTCGCGGATACCGGCAGAGACCCAGTGCCGCATATGGCAGCGGCCGTGGAGTGTGTGCGTCCGTACCCGAATATTGAGCTGATCTGGGCCAGCCCCCGCGAACTGCTCAATATCTTGCAAGCCGATGCCATTGGCTGTCACATCATCACCGTGACAAACGATATTTTGAAGAAATTGAACCTGATTGGCAAGGATCTGCATGAGTATTCACTTGAGACTGTCCAGATGTTTCACGATGACGCCATGAAGGCCGGCTATACGCTGTAGAGGCCGGGTAATCCTTCCTGTTGGTGAAGGGGACCAGTCCTGCACTATGGCGATCTCTCCGCAAGCGCGGGGTCCGGTGCCGACTCTATCAGGTCTCGATCAGCGAGATGTTTGGGGACGCTCCGGCGCCCCAGAGCGAGCAGACCCCCTTCCAGCCGTGCAGCCCCTACGCTACGGCCAAGCTTTACGCCTACTGGATGGTGCGAAATTACCGGGAGGGCTACGGGTTTTTTGCCTGTAACGGCATTATGTTCAACCACGAGTCGCCCAGGCGGGGGGAGACCTTCGTCTCGCGGAAGATTACGAGGGCCGTGTCCGCCATCCTTGCGGAGCGCCAAAAACAGCTTTTTCTGGGAAACCTCGATGCTCGACGCGATTGGGGCTTCGCGCCGGAGTACGTCGAGGGGATGTGGCTGATGCTGCAGCAGGAGGCACCGTGTGACCTGGTATTCGGAACCGGAGAGACTCATTCGGTGTTGGAGTTTGTGGAGGAAGCCTTTGGCTACGTGAACCTCGACTGGCGGGAGTATGTGGCGGAGGGCCCGCGCTACCTACGCCCGACAGAGAGGTCCGCTCCTCCAGGCTGATCCCTCAGAGGCCAAGCGACGGCTTAGGTGGGAGCCCAGGGTCACGTTCCGGGACTTGGTCAGGATCGTGATGGACGCCGACCTGGAGGCCGCGGGCCTACCCGCGCCAGGGTAGGGGAAGCGGTGCCTTACCGATGGTCGGCTGGCGTGGCTCAGGAAGCCGTGATGGAAAGGGTGCGCGAGTTCACCCTACTGAATAGTCAACAGGACGAGGATCTCTCCTTGCCCCTCTTCGAGTGGTTCCAGGGCCTTGCCCAGCAGCGTTCCCGGTCGATGGATTATAGCCCCACCTAGGTTCAGGGGCGTGGAGCGCATGGCGTAGCCAGGCGTGAGACTCGTCACCAAGAGGTCCCCGACCGTGATCGGCCCGTAGGAGGCATCCACCTTCACTTTGACCCGCCCGCTCTGAGCTACTTTCACTTTGTCCGGTCCCGCCTCGCCGAGCAGGAGGCCCGGTCGGGCGGACACGACCCCTGCCACCCGCGTATCATAGGATTGGGAGGCCGGAAGGACCTGATTGCGCCCCTGGTGATCGACGACCACCACCGTCCCCGGGGGGAGGGGTTTGGGCGTCTGTACCCACTCGGCGACATCCTGGTATTTGGCGGCTAGGTTGCCATCTACCTGGGCATCCCCGACGACGTGGAGCTTGGTCGTAGGGCTGGTCGTCCCGATCCCGACGTTGCCCGCAGTTGTGATCGAGAAGCGGTCCACGCCGGCGTTATTATCAAAAATTGTAAAGTTATCGGACGTATCTCCGCGTACACCGAAGAGATACGAGCGGGTGGTATTGCCGATTTGGTTCCATGCGTTTCCCCCCGCAGTAGTGCCTTCGATTTGTAGATGAAGTCCTCCAGTCGGGCCTTTTAGATGCAGTAACGAGCCTGGGCTGGTCGTCCCGATCCCGACGTTGCCCGCAGTTGTGATCGAGAAGCGGTTCACGCCGGCGTTATTATCAAAAATTGTAAAGTTATCGGACGTATCTCCGCGTACACCGAAGAGATACGAGCGGGTGGTATTGCCGATTTGGTTCCATGCGTTTCCCCCCGCAGTAGTGCCTTCGATTTGTAGATGAAGTCCTCCAGTCGGGCCTTTTAGATGCAGTAACGAGCCTGGGCTGGTCGTCCCGATCCCGACGTTGCCGCTGGAGGGAAATGTATTCTGCGCCATCGCTGATGTCGCCCCCACACTCATCAGTAGCGCCCCTATCAGACCCCACCACTGCTGGTACCGAATCGACTGGTTCATTCGCGTGCCTCCTTTTGCATGCATGATTGACACCTCATTGGCCAAACGTATCACCAGGGGTGACGTCACTCCAGCGCGCGGACAGCGGCCCGGAGTTCGCTGACGTGGCTCGCCTTGATCAGCGTCTGCCTCGCGATGAGGGTGGGGTCGGTGTAGGCCCGGGGGGCGGTAGTCCTGCTGCCTGATAGGCGGCATTCAGCGCGGTCCGAAGCTCGTCTAGGTGGACCTTCTTCGCCGGTGTGCTCCCGGCAGTCAGCGTCGGGTCAGTCCAGGCGAAGGCCGCCAGGCTGTTGACGACACGGAGGGTGTTGATGGCCGAGCGGAGTTCGCTAAAATGGACGGCCTTGATGAGGGTACTCCCAGCCGTCAGCATCGCATCGGTGAAGACCTGCGAGAAGGTCGCCGTGACGGTCTGGTTGGCGGTCATCGTCACCATGCAGGTGGTGGTCGTGCCGCTGCACGCGCCGCCCCACTGCTTGAAGCTCGCTCCGGACCCAGGGGCTTCCGTGAGGGTGACGGAGGGCGCGTTCAGGGTGGTCGAGGTGAAGGCGTCCGAGACCCCGCCGATAGTCAGGGTGGTGCTGACGGCTGTGCTATAGGTGGCGGCGGATGTATGCCGGACACGGACGGTGTCGCCGTTTGCCACCGTGCCTACGCTGCTGCTCCAGACCCCGGAGCCGTTCCGCTCATACTCCTCGCCGACAGTGGAGATCGCGGCGGGGGCGGTGAGGCCTCGTCGCACTCAAGCCGCCTCGCGGGGCTTTACTTGGCGCTCAATCGCATCACCGGACGCCAGCTCTACAATCCGCAAATCATATGCGATTTGCAGGTTCAGCCAGGATTGTGCATCCGTTCCGAAATAGCGGGCGAGGCGCAAGGCTGTGTCCCCCGTGATACCGCGCTTCTGCCTGGCGATCTCGTTAATGCGGGCAGGAGTGACGCCCAGTGCCCGCGCCAGTCCATTGGCAGAGATCCCAAGCGGCGCCATATACTCTTCGCGCAGAATTTCACCCGGGTGGATTGGTCGCATACGGTTCTTCATCATGGCAACACCTCCTCAGTGATAGTCCACAATCTCGACATCATACACATCTCCTGTAGCCCAGCGGAAGCATACTCGCCACTGATCGTTGATGCGGATGCTCCACTGGCCCGCGCGATCGCCTTTCAAGGCCTCCAGCCAGTTGCCTGGCGGCGAGCGTAGAAAATCCAGCGTAGCCGCGGCGTGCAATTGGGCAAGCTTGCGCTCGGTCGTTTGTCGAATGGCCTGCCACCGGCGCGGGCAACGACCCTCAAACAGCGCCTGCGTGTCTTGATTACGGAAGGTCTTTATCATGAGCTTTACTGTATATCGATCCACAATATAGAGCAAGCCCAAAAGTTCAGCAGGCGGATTTCAATGTGAGTCAAACCCAGGGGGTCAGGATGCCCTCACTCCAGCGCCCGGATTGCCGTCCGGAGCTCACTGATGTGGCTCGCCTTGATCATGGTCTGCTGAGCAACAATGGTGGGATCGGTGTAGCTGGGAGGGGATTGCCCAGCCGCTTGGTAGGCCTGGGTGAGCGCCGTGCGGAGCTCGTCCAGGTGAACCTTTTTGGCCGGGGTGCTCCCGGCAGTCAGCGTCGGGTCGGTCCAGCCGAAGGCCGCCCGGCCGTTGACGGCACGGAGGGTGTTGATGGCCGAGCGGAGCTCGGTGAGATGGACGGCCCTGATCACGGTACTCCCCGCCGTCAGGGTGGGGTCGGTGAAGACCTGCGAGAAGGTCGCCGTGACGGATTGGTTGGCCGTCATCGTCACCGTGCAGGTCGCGGCGGTCCCACTGCACGCGCCGCCCCACTGCTTGAAACTCGCCCCAGACCCTGGGGTTTCCATGAGGGTGACCGGGGTGCTACTGGTGTAGTTCGCAATGCAGGTTGAGCCTGTCGAACAGCTAATCCCAGTCGGAGAGCTAGTCACCGTCCCGCTGGCGGAGCCACGCATCGTGACCGTGAGGGTGAACTGCTGAGACGGGGGGCTCGGTGTGTCACGTTCACGACCGAACCATATGAACCTGGGTCGCGCATTGGAGTTGGCGCCACCCCCTTGAAGCGAGTAGCCGGTGCCGATCCAGGTATTGGTATTAGTCGAGTGCGGCCGCGAGGCTAGATAATCGCCCCACTTGTTCAAGGTCGGCCCGTTCGTGCTGGCTATGACGCCATAGGTTTCCCACCCCGAAGTCACAGGATTAGGCGAGAGATCATCCCAGATAAACACATTCAAGGTCGGGTAGGAGGTTCCACCTCCCGAAAAGACCGGTCCTGCGATGTGACCGCGGGCGTTGACGCCGACCGCGGGGTACATCCAGGCAAAATTGGAGCTCCAGAGGACGGGTTGGTCGATCACTGCTTTCGTGCTCTCATTAATACGTGCCACCCGGACATGCGGATAAGGGTATCCGCTCCCCTGGGAGGCATTCCACATAAAGCCGATATTGCCGTTGGCCACCCATGCCCCCAAAATCCGATCGTCCGAACGGCCGCACCAATCCCTCCCGTCCGGGCCGGGGCACGAGGGGGTCGATAAGGGATAGGACGAGATCGTTACGTCGGTCCAGGATACGGTCGGGGATCCCTCATCCCACTGGTAGAGCCGAATCTGCCAGCTGGTCAGGCTCTGAGAACCCCAGTAGATCCTGGTCGTCGCCCCCTGTGTGGCGGTGAAGTTGAAGTGATCGCTGGTCACATAGTAGTCGAGGGTCAGGGCCGTGTGGGCTGATAGGGTATCCAGGGGAAGGCGCATGATCACAGTGTTGGTCCAGCTATTCCCGCTGATCGTGAAGACGTTGGCGGTCACGTAGAGATAGTTATTGCTGAGGGTGAGGTGCGGATAGTCGAACCAGCGGCCCGTCGGAAGACCCACCATCTGAGGAGTGAGATCGTAGTAGTACAAGGTCCCGCTGGCGAGGGCGCTCGCCCCCTTGGCGATGGCCAGCCGAAGGGTATTGGTGCTTGAATCAGGGGAATACAACATGAGCCAGAAGAGCAGATCGCGGCTCCGGTCGTACAGGGCCGACTGATCACAGCAGAAGCCCCCATTCACAGAAGGAAAGGTCGTAAACGGATTCACGAAACCGAAGGTTGCCCCGTTGTCGGTGGACAAGGCAGCGTACCAGTTCCCGGTCTGGAAGACCGCCGTCCCGTTGTTCCCCACGCTGGGCTCGCCGACCACAGAGGTATGGCTACCTGGTGCACCGGCCCCGAGATCGACATTCTGAAAAAAGGTGAAGGTGCCTGGGGCCAGCGGAGCAGCATCCATCGCCCTTTTAGCGGGTGATGTGGCCTCGCCCGTCGTAGGAACTGAGGGCCCAACGGCATCAAACATGGCGGCAGCATCTTTGGAGGGAGAGGATCTCGGCCCTGGGAGGTGGGTCCGCTCGACGGCCTGCTCCAGACGCTGCTGTTCTTCTGGAGAGAGCTGGGGCGGCTCCGGCAAGAGGTTGCCCTGCACGATAGACGGCTTGCCGATCGAGACCGACCCGGCCGCCGCTTCCTTGGAGGGTTGCATCTCTTCGAGGACCCCTCTTTCAGCGACTGACCCCACCTGGGGAAGACCGAACAGCATAATGAGTAAGGCAAATACCGTGAGCCTTACCAGTGAGGGAAGTCTTTTCCGCTCCATCACCGTCTCACTCCGTCATCTCCCCCCGCTTCCCCTCTCGTCGGGCTTTGGCGGGGTCTGCGGAGAGGTTGGGGCGACAAGCTCAGGGCCAGACTCCGGCTGGACAGTGGGTCTCTTGGACGGCTTCGGTCCCGGGATGTGGGTTCCCTCCACAGACTGCTCCAGGCGCTGACGCTCCTCTGGCGAGAGCTGTTGCGGCGGCTCTCCTGCCGGTGGAAGCTGAATCCGTTTTGGCTCGCCGGCGGTTCCCTGCCCCATCTCCGCTGACGTTCCGGCGCTTTCCTGAGGGATGGAGGCCATTCCAGTAGAGAGGTTCGAAACACCCAACCCCGCAAGCGTCGCCCAGCAGGCAGTAATGTGAATAACTACTGAGTAGCGCATAAGCAATACCAATGATCTCACCGGCATAGCGGATCGCCTCCTCACTGTGCAGCGAACCGTTCGGTAGGCATTAACCTCTCCAGACGACTCTTCGTCTTGCCACGCATGAACAGACCGCCCTTAGCGATCATCGACTAGAGAACATCCGGCGCAACAGGTTCAGGCCAGGCGCATGCCTGTGCGGTGCGCAACGGCGGCCACTCCACCAGCCTTCCTCCAGGCTGGTCGCAAGCTCCCCCGAGGTGCAGACAAACACCTCAACAGGCACGCTCACATCCTGAAATAGGTCGGCGTCGCTGGAGGCCGCCTCCCGGCGCTGGGCCCGAGTGAGGGGTCCCTCGACCTCCACCAATATATCCGCGTCGCTGCGCGGCGTGGGGTACCCCAACAGCGAATGAGCCGAAGAGGGTGACACTCCTGACTTTAGGCTGCGTGCCCCTTAAGCGTAAGGCCGCCCCTCGAAGCTCCCGGAGCACATCTTCTCGATTAATGAAGCGACAGCTTGCAAAAGTCGTAAATCTGCTCGGCGTCATCGATGGCAAGTCTGGCCTCCTCCACCATGCAGTAGTCCTTCGGCGTACCGACATCAAACCCGTTGGGATACCTAGTGGGAAGATAATGCTTGTCCAACCGCTTTGAGGCCGAGAGGAGTGCCGCTGGGACGTCGTGTCGCGCTTGCGCCAACCAATCTTGCGCCCGATTAGCCATCATCACATACCCCTAGTCTTCGTGACCGGTGCACCCGGTCTCTCCCAACACCCGCACTATCCTGTCCCTCTCCGAGGGCGCCAGATCACCAGCGCGCCTTAACACAAAGAGGTCATACTCATCGGCCACATCCTCATCCCGGGCAAAGAGACGTTCACCACGGATCACCTCAGCCGCGACGAAGGGGTCGGCTTCATCCAAAACCACCAGATCTACCCGCGGGCATTCCAGAAGGTCCTCCAAAGCCATGGCAAGGCGCACCTTTTGGGCTACTGACCAGACTATCCCCCCCGCGTCGGTTTGACGCCAATATCCACGTATGATCGATTGGATGCCAGATCAAGCGGTTGCCCCATTAGCCAGCGGGACACTTCCCTCGCCTGGCTCCCGAAGGCGTAGAGCGCTACCACGCCAAATTGCACACAGATCTCCTCCAGCGCTTCCAGGCGCTCGGGCTTCGCGCTCAATGGCCAGTACCTCTTATGCCTTCGACGAATGCCCTTCCCCCCACCAGATGATATACCCTTTCGCATTACCGTGAGATAGAACCGTACCTGCTGTCTCAGCCGTGCTGCACAGGGGAATGGAGCGCGGTTCACTGCGTGGCGTCCAGATAGGCCCGAACCTGCCTGGCGAACTCGTCGAAGTCGGCCAACTGGTGTGTGACCGCCCGATAGATCGCCTGATAGTCTAGTCCCCAGTGCACGCGGTCTCCAACGTCTCCAGATATTGCTCGAAGCTATATTTCTTAAATAGCACGGCCAAGCTACATCCCACCCAACGGGTTGCTCGAGCGTTGATCCGAACAGCACGGCCAGTCGGGCCCCATCCCCCGCTAGGGCATCAGACAGGAACTCCAATTTTTCCTTGATCTCGGCGAATCTCAAGGTCGCTTCCCCAAAAGTGCTATCCTCCCCGAGCTTGTCCCAGCGAACTTGGGGAACCAGCTCTCAGCGCGAAGTTCCCCTCGTCCTTGGCCCTAGAGTATAGTAAAATCCACGCGAAGGGCAAGCTTGCATTGAGGCTGGTCGCTGTGGTCACCGCCGGAAGCACAAAGAAGAGCGGAAAGCTGAATGGTCAAAAGCGGTCATGGCGAGATGTCTAAAACCAGACAACGCCGGGCTCCAAGGCTAAAAGGCTGGTGGGGGCGCGGTCGCGGGCTGGCTGCAGTATTGGCTGGCTCGGTGATCTTCTTTGGGGCGATGGGGGCGTACGGACAGGATGCCGCCCCACCTAGGGCGGGAGCGACTGCCGCAGAGACGGCAGACGAAGCCTACCGTGGCCTCCCAAAGACCGACTGCGTCCTAAATGTTGCCCTCATTTCTTCTCCAGACGTGGTGTTGGTGGGGCAGACGATCAGCGTGACGATGAGAGCCACCAATAGCACCGACGCTGATGTGAAGGCCGTCACGCCGTCGATCATCCGCGCAAGCGGATCGGGAGGCGCAACCCTTCTGACAGGACCCATTCCCCCCTTGGCCACCATTCGTGGCAAAGGATCGCAAGACTTCGTCCTCACGTTCTTGGTGACGGAAGCTGGCACCATCTCGTTCCGAGGAAGCGCAGAGGGGGTGCAGGCTGAGACCTCGGTCGGGGTCCGCTCACGCCAGGCCACCTCCAACACTGTACTCGCCCAACTGCCCAGCCTTGAAGTTACGGGCGTGGCCACTCCTGAGAATCCCACTCCTGGGCAGACCCTCACGATGACGCTCACCGTCACGAACAGTGGGAGGACGACGATCACCGGGTTGACCCCTTCGGTGGTTCTCCGGAGCGATCCGTCGCTTGTGACGCTTCTTCGCGGTCCGACCTCGCGTGCCGTTTCGCTTCCAAGGGGGGCGTCGTCCGCCTTTGTGTTCACTTACCGGGTCAACCAGGCAGGGCGTCTCGATTTCGCGGCAAGGGCAGCCGGGACCGACGCCGAAACCGGCAAGGCGGTCGCAGCCCCCGAAGTGGTCAGGTCGCTCGTGGCCCTCACCCCGGGGAGTCTGGCAGCCACGCTGGTTGCCAGCCCGTCCTCCGCCGATCGCAATCGGATCATTACGCTGGCCATGACGGTTGAAAACGCGGGGGACCGCCCGCTGGACGCGGTCGTGCCTTCGCTCGTGACCCCGAGCAGTCCAGGGTCGGTTACGCTGAGCAGCGGCCCGACGCCGGTGTCGGCCAAGATCGCGCCTGGCGCTGCTCAGGTCTTTACCCTCGTCTATCGAGTGATAAAGCCCGGGACACTCACCTTCACTGCGCACGCGGTGGGAACAGATAGTGTCTTGAAGGCGGCAGTCAAGAGTTCCAACGCCACCTCGAATCCTGTCACCACCACTTCCCTCGCGAGCGGTGATGATTCGTCAGCCGCCCCGGAGGATCTACGGGCCGCGAGGGCTCCTGGGAGTGAGGCGGAATCGGGAGATGGGGGCACCAACACCGCACCCTTTGGCTACCTTATGGCGCCCCGTCCCGAGGCCAAGGTAGGAGGAACCGTTGCGGTGGTCGGTGGGGCGTTCGATAAGGAGGACTCTACCCTCTTCGTGACAATCCTGTTGGACGGAGCGCCGATCGGGTCGCTGATCGCCACAACTGGTACTCTGCTCAATGCTGGTCCTCAGGATGTCGCCTCGGCAGACTACAGCGCCTTCTCCTTCGACTGGGACACCACCGCCACAACCCCTGGACCCCACACCCTCGCGATTCAGGCGACCGACTCGCAGGGAAAGAGCACCATCTTCGGAACCCGCACGGTCATGGTGGTCGGTCCCAACAACCCGCCTGTGGGATTCCTTGACCTGCCCTTCCCAGATGCGACGATAGGCGGGGTGATCGGGGTGGCCGGCTGGGCTGTTGATAAGGAGGATCCTGCCCTCGCGTTGACGATTCTCCTTGATGGAGCGCCTCTCGCGACCCCTGCCCCGGCCGAGCGACCCGAACTCGAGGCGGTCTTTCAGAGCATCCCGTGGGCAAGACATAGCGGCTTCACCTACGAATGGGACACCTCCACCACATCTCCAGGGCAGCATACCCTGGCGATCCTCGCAACGGACCCGCAGGGAGAGAGCTCCCTTTTTGGAACCCGGACGGTGACAGTGACGGGGGCCCCCAACTCCCCACCCTTCGGCTTCTTCGCCCCTCCCCCTACAATCGTCCGCCTGGGGAGTGCAGTGCCCCTCGTGGGAACGGCCTCAGACCGTGAGGGTGCCAGCGTTACAGTGGCGCCCCTCCTGGATGGGGTCCCGATCGAAACGCCGATCATGGTCCCAACCAATGGCAACTTCCAGTTCATTTGGGACACAGCCGTAGCGACCGCCGGACCCCATATCCTCGCGATTCAGGCAACCGACTCGCAAGGTGCAAGCGCGATCATCGGAATCCGCAGAGTCACCCTGGTCCGTTAAGGGACATGCATCTACCTGGATAGGCCATTGAGGCACTTGGAACCTGGATTCCGAAAAGGTAAGTTCACGGTGGGCTGTTCTCTCCACATTCCTTCGGCGAATCCCCTCCCACCCACACCCAGATACACTCTCGCATCACGGTGAGGTAGAACCGGCCCTGCCGGGGGAGCGATCGCCACTCGTCCTCTGTGTACACCAGCACGTCCGTCGGCACAGCGAGTTCGGTGAGAGGGGCGAGGAGGCAGCAGCCCGGCATGAGGTACCTGGATAGCAAAGATGACCAGGCTCGAGGCGGAAGACCGGACATGATCCTCGCTAGACCTGATCCAGAAGTTCGAAATAGCGATCCCGGCTTATTCCTGCTGTTTTAAGGTTCGTCAAGACGTGGGTGACAGGCAACTCGTGGAGAGAGGCGTAATCTTCCGGGAAGTCATTGGTGGGGCTTAGCCAATAGCAACCATTTCGGCAGAGATGGGTTGGCGAGCCATCCAGTGCCCATTCTGTCGGACGAAACCCGCCTCTTCCAAGACCTCTTCCAGCGTTCCGATCGCTTCACACTCCTCGAGGAAGGCTTCCACGGCTTCCCGCAGGGCACTCTTGGCGTCTTCCATGGTCTCTCCAAAACTCGACACACTCAGGTCGAGGCAGACCCCAAGATATAGGTGGCCCTCCCGAAAGATTTCCGCCCGCACCACGATGGCCTGCTTCATCTCTCTTGACCCTCCTTTTCACTCAACGATCACCGTCTCACGCACCGTATCGGGTGGTACACCACGAAGCCGCAACCTCAACTTCGGCCACTTCAAGCTGGAGTGGCAACCCGTGCGCCAGACGAGTCTCGATACTGAGTTCAATCGCTTCGTGGATGTGTGCTAAGGCCTCCTCGCGGGTGCGTCCCTGGGAGGCGCAGCCGGGAAGCACCGGGCATTCAGCCACAAAGTAGCCGTCTTCCCCGATTGCCAACGTCACCAAGAATTTCATGATTCCCTCCCCCAATGCACAGTCACCCTGCCACAGCCTGAATGCGCTCGCAACCACGTGTCCGACCGTGTCCGACCGTCCACACAACATACTCCGGGAATTCGTCGGCATGGGGTATACTGCGCCCCCGCCGTTGGAGAGGTCGACAGACCTGTGGAACTCTGACCGTACAGAATCGAGTTCGGTTCTGGAATTTGTAGAGGAGGCCTTCGGCTACGTGAACCTGGACTGGAGAGAATACGTGGCAAAGGACCCGCGTTACCTACGCCCGACAGAGGTCCCGCTCCTCCAGGCTGATCCCTCGGAAGCCAAGCGACGGCTCGGGTGGGAACCCAGGGTAACATTCCGGGACTTGGTCAGGATCATGATGGATGCCGATCTAGAGGCGGCGGGCTTGCCCGCGCCGGGGCAGGGGACACAATGCCTGACCGATGCGGCTGGCGTGGCTCAGGCGGCCGTAAAGGCGTGCCACAGCAATCCGTGCGATTCGGTGGGCGAGTGAGGCAGTGGGAAGGCGGAAGGATCGCGACATCCAGGACTAGGCGAGCACTTCATCCACCTGGACCTCAAACCCCACCAAGACCGACGATCGAGCTCTCTCCCCAGGGCCGAAGCGCCCAATCAGACGATAAGTCCCTTGCTCTAAGGCAAACACCTCTATGGTTCCCCCCTCCCGATCTACGATCCAATATTCGCCCACGCCGCATTGCTCATACAGCGCCTTTTTCTCAACATGGTCCCGTCGCCACGTTCCTGGCGAGACTACTTCAACGATCAGGTCGGGCGCTCCGCAAACTTGGTCCTGGATAATCCCTTGTCTGGCATGTGAGACATAGATGATATCGGGTTGCACAACCCGCCGTGGTGTCAGAATGACATCCAAAGGCGCAAGTAAGACTTCACCCAGTTGATGTATGGACACAAATTGAGCCAGTAGGCGAGCCACACGGAAAGAGATCCTTTGGTGCAGTGCAATCGGTGAAGGCGCCATGACGAGCTCTCCCTCCCATAACTCGGTCGGCTGATTCGTCTCGGGCATCTCAGCGAGCAGTTCGTTGTACGTCCACACCCGCTTCTTCTGTGAAGCTTTTGTAGCCATCGTGGTCACCTCTTCAGTCGCTCAGTGCGGATCTATACATGACGACATAAGTCTCAGGCAGTTTGTCATTCCGGGCGTGACCCGGAATCCAGTGCCTTTCTGGATTCCCGCTTTCGCGGGAATGACGTTCATTGTTGCGACTTACGACGCTATGTATAACCTGAATCCGGCAGCAATTGTTCACGGAGGATGTTCTTGACGATACGCCCTACACGGTCGGTGATGGATTTCCTTTGTTGCAGTGAATGCTACCCCTGGGGTAGGGTTCACTGTGATGCCA
>Ga0080064_1001470_pt1 | contig 47193 bp, 43 predicted proteins | sample Subgrocontami54m_FD_69260 | JGI IMG/M metagenome (GOLD analysis project Ga0080064, IMG submission 69260) | Subsurface groundwater microbial communities from S. Glens Falls, New York, USA - GMW46 contaminated, 5.4 m (SPADES assembly) (version 2) ...
TGGGCCATCAACTGCGCCCAGTGCCACACCGTGGGCTACAACCCCAAGGTGACCAACGGCGGCTTTGATGAAGCAGTGGCCGAGGAGAAATGGGTGGTCCCGGCCCACGGCGACAAGGGCACCTGGGCCGGCATGCTGGCCAAGTTCCCCAAGACGGCCCGACTGGCCAACATCCAGTGTGAGAACTGCCACGGCCCCAACAACAGCGACCTCCACGGCAATGGCACCATGGACGCTGCACGCGTTAGTGTCTCTGCCGATGTGTGCGGCGCCTGCCACGGCGAGCCCCTCCGCCATGGCCGCTTCCAGCAGTGGGAGGCGAGCCGCCACGCCAATATGGAGTTGGCCGTAAGCAGGGCGCCTGTCAGCGCATCCTGCGCCCGTTGCCACTCAGCCCAGGGCTTCCTGGCCTGGATAAAGCAGGCCGATATGACCCTCCAGCTCCAGGGCGCCAAGGGCAACGCCACCGCAGCCGAGCTCAAGGCGCTGGGCATAACGGCGGATACGGTGGAGCCAGTAACCTGCGCCGTGTGTCACGATTCGCACAATGTAGGCAGCATCACCGGCGAGCCCAACAACGCCAGGGTGCGCATTGTGGACAACACGTCCATGCTCCCCGCAGGCTACCAAGCCCTGGGGATCGGCCGGGGCGCTCTGTGCGCCACCTGCCACAACACGCGCAATGCCGCTCACGAGGACGGCGTGGGCAATCCACCCAGCTATTCGGCGCCACACACCGCGGCCCAGGGCGACGTCCTGATGGGTGAGAACGCCTACTTCGTCGAGACCGGGGCCCGCTCCCCACACTCCTACATAAAGGACACCTGCGCTACCTGCCACATGGAGCTATCCCCGCCACCCGCGGCGTTCAGCTACAACCTCGCCGGCACCAACCACGCCTTCAACGCCAGCGTCAAGATCTGCTCCCAGTGCCACGGGGCCTTCGACGGCGGCACGCTACAGGTAGCCACCGAGGAGAAGATGGAGGAGCTCGGCAAAGCCATGGGCGCTTACTTGCTCAAGAAGATGGGTGCCCAGGTGCACCTCAAGGACTACACACCCCATACGGTGAGCGGCAAGTCCTACGACGTAAAGAGCAACGACATAACCATTGACAAGGCCAATATCGCCTCCATCGCCCCCACCGAGCCTCACGGGCAGCAGGGCTTCTTTGTCCGCTTCAAGACGCCGGTGACCTTCACCTACGCCCCGACCGGCGAGGCGCCACACACGGTGTCGTTGACCGAGGCGGAGGTCCAGCTTGGCGATTTCACCACCGATGGCACCGCCAAGCTCATCCCACTCACCGACCCGCTGGTCAGGGTAGGCTGGAACTTCTTCCTGATCGAGGGTGACGGCAGCAAGGGCATCCACAACCCCAGGTTCAGCAACAACGTACTGAACGCCTCCATCGAAGCATTGAAGTGAGCCACTAGGCACGTAACATAGGCCAGCAGATAGGGAGGGAGGGCAGCAACAAATGGACGTAAGACGGTACTTCAAGACCTGGATTGCTCTCGCAGGAGTGCTGGTCCTGGCTGCCCTCCTTCTGGCTGGCTGCCAGGGCGAACAGGGGTCGCCGGGGTCCGTGGGACCTGCCGGCCCCCCCGGCGCCTCAGGGGCAGTAGGGGCTACGGGCGAGCGCGGGTCAGCCGGCGCCCCCGGAGCCGCCGGGGCCAAGGGCGACACTGGGCCAGCCGGCCTTCAGGGGTCTACTGGCCCCATCGGTCCGGCTGGACCCGCAGGCGCTCCGGGCGTCAGCGTGGGCGCCATCTCGGGGGTGATCACGGATACTGCTACCGGCAAGCCGCTGCCCAAGGTCACCATCGTCACTTCACCAGCCACCAAGTCCGTATCCACTGATGACGCCGGCAAGTTCGAGCTCAAGGACGTGCCCGTAGGCATGTACAGCTTGCAGGCCGATCTGGCCACATATGACCGGGGCTTCCAAGACAAGCTCAGTGTCACCGCCGGCAGCAAGCTCACGGTGAATATGGCCCTGTCCCCGGCAGAGCCGTTCTCGGCGGGGATGCCGCGCGCCGTCTCGGGTACCAGAAACCCCAAGTCCACCGAGGTATTCCCCGACAAAAAGGTGGCCATCACCCTGACCAAGGGCTACGCCTACCAGAACAACAACAAGATCATCACCTCCGGCCTGAACAAGGTGGCCGTGGGGACCTTCGCTTACCTGGCAGGTAAGGACCACGACGCGCACGAGAAGAAGATCACCTCCTGGTCCTGGACGATACTGGAGAAGCCCGCCGCTTCCAAGGCTGCCCTGGAGAACGCCAATACTCAGTTCCCCCGCTTCCTGGCCGACAAGGCCGGCAAGTACGAAGTCGAGGGCACCTACACCAATGAGGCGGGAGCCAAGGGCAAGTACGACATTGCAATCCAGGCCGACACCTACGCCGGCGTCAGCGCCTGTATCCGCTGCCACAACGGGAGTGTGATGCCGGACATAGCCAGCGAGTGGGCCCAGACCGGCCATGCCAACAAGGTGGGCCTGACCCTGAGCCGCTACTCCAAGGATAGCGACTACTGCGTCCGCTGCCACGCCACCGGCTACGACGAGTCGGACAACGCCGGCGGCTTCGACGACGCGGCGCGGACTGCCCTGGGATGGGACCCCGCCAAGGAGAGCTTCGGCTCCTTCGTGAAGAGCTCCGGCCTCACCGTGGAAAGGCTACAGAGTTCGGCTGCCGGGGACTTCGCCGGAATAACCTGCGAGAACTGCCACGGCCCCGGCAAGACTTCCCACACCGGCTCCAAGAGCATGGAGCCCGGTGTGTGCACTCAGTGTCATCCTCAGCAACAGCAGTGGAACTACTCGGGGCACGCCAACTCTGGCGCCAAGACCCTGCACATGGCTGAGGGTCCAAGCTGCGTCGAGTGCCACACTGGACAGGGTTTCCTCGCCGTCAAGATCAAGGGGCAGGAGCCCATTTTCCCCAACCGGGCCACACCCAACAAGCCCGCTACCCTACCCGAGGCAGGCGAGGCGGCGCCCATCGCCTGCGTCACCTGCCATGACCCGCACAAGGCCACGGAGCCCAAACCCTCCACTAACGCCAAGGGCTATAACTCCCTCCAACTCCGGATCGAGGGCAAGGTGACCATGCCCAACGGTACGACGGCGGAGGCTGCCGAGTCAGCACTGTGCGTCTCTTGCCACGCGAACAAGCGCGATGTCCAGTACAAGGCAGACTTCTTGGCTGGCAAGAAGACCCGGGGCGTGCACGACAACTCCCAGGCCGATGTGTTCTACGGCGCCGGCCAGGTGGACTACGGGCAGACCTTCCAGAGCTCCATCCATACCCGCCGGGCCAAGGAAGGCTGCATCGAGTGCCACATGGCTGCCAACCCCGCAGCGCCTAAGGGCGCCACCGCCGCCGACGACGGTGTGGCCGTATCCCACGGGGCGACTGTCCTGATCAGTATTGGCGGCCATAGCTGGAAGATGGCCAACGAGTTCAAAGGCCAGCGCGTGGAGAACGTGGCTGCCTGCTCCAAGTCAGGCTGCCACGGCGCCGGCGAGATCACCACCTTCAACCGCGAGTCCGACGCCGACTACGACGGCAACGGCAAACGCGAGGGCATCCAGGACGAGGTCAAGGGGCTGCTCAAGGTCCTGGCAGACAAGCTGCCCCAGGACAGCGCCACGGGGGATGTCCTGGCCGGGGGCATAACGGCGACCAACACCACCGAGGCCCAGCGCAAGGCGCTGTGGAACTACTGGCTGGTGCGCAACGACGGGAGCAACGGCATCCACAACACCTCCTTCGCTGTGCAGGTCCTCCAGAAGACCTACAAGGAGCTCACCGGCTCCAACGTGCCCGGGGCCACGCTGAGATAGGCTGACACGACTGGCAGGAGATGAGGAGGGGCCTGGGTGATACCCAGCCCCTCCATTACTGGCGCGAGGAGGTCACATGCAAAAGCTGAATGCTGCCCAGTGGCGGAAGGGATGGCTGTTCCTCTTCGTCCTGGCAGCGGTGTCGCTCGCTGTCGTTGCCGCCTGTTCAAAGCCAACGCCCACTCCACTCCCCACGGCAACGCCGCCATCCCCAACCACCACACCAACGCCCCTTCCCACGCCCACTGCCGCACCTACCCCGACAAGGCCCGCACCCACCGTAACGCCTACGCCGGTACCGCCAACGGCGACGCCAAGGCCTACGGCTACAGCTACGCCCGCTCCCACTCCGAAGCCCACGCCAACACCCCTCCCGGCCATAGGCATGGGTCTACGCGAGCGTTTCCACGCGGTGCACACCAAAACCCTTAACCTCGACTGTAGCGCGTGCCACACACAAACTCAGCTCACCTACAGCGACCCGCTAGCCCAGGTCTTCGAGCCTACAGACAGACGGACCTGCCTGAGCTGCCACAAAGAGGGCGGCATTCAGCCCTTCTTCGGCGACGACTGGCAGAAGGCCGGCGTGAAGCCTTAGAGGTTGACGAATGAAGAAGAACAAGATAACCAGACGTGACTTCATAAAGGCCTCCGGGACCACCGCCGCTGGCCTCATGGTCCTCGGCCCCACCTTGTGGACCAACCCACAGAAAGAGCCCGCCACCACCGTAGCCGCTGAAGCGCCTGAGAAGTGGGTGGCCTCCGGCTGCAACGGCTGCGTAGGGTGGTGCCCGCTCCGGGTGAAGGTAGTGGACGGCAAGGCTGTAAAGATTGCCGGTAATCCCAACTCCAAATGGACGCGGGGAAAGCTCTGCCCCAGGGCGCTACTGAATCTCCAGATCCTCTATGACCCCGACCGTGTCAAGAAGCCTTTGAAGCGCACCAACCCCAACAAGGGCAGGAACGAGGACCCCAAGTGGGTGGAGATAACCTGGGACGAGGCCATTGCCACCATCGCCAGCAAGCTCAAAGAGCTGCGGGACAGGGGTACGCCGGAGCGCTTCGCCCTCTTCCGGGGCAGGTACGGGGCCATGGACGCCGACCTGCTCTATGGTCGGTTCGGCAAGGCCTATGGTACACCCAACACCATATCCCACAGCGCTCTCTGCGCCGAAACTACCAAGTCTGGCAACTGGTACGCCCGTGGCAACTACGCTTACAGCGCATTCGACTTCGAGGACACCAACTACATCCTCAGTTTCGGCGTCCCCTTCCTGGAGAGCCATCGCCCCACCACTGGCATGCTCGCCGCTTTCGCCGAGGGGCGGCGTGGCCGGGCGGTCAGACCCAAGGTCGTGATTGTGGACCCACGCTACTCCGTGACCGCAGCGCGCGCTGATGAGTGGCTACCCGTCAATCCCGGCACTGATGGTGCCCTGGCCCTCGGCATGGCCCACGAGATCCTGACCGCGGGCCTGTGGGACCGCCGCTTTGTGGGCGACTTCAAGGACCCCGCCAACAAGAAGTTCGTGGCTGGGCAAGTGGTGGCCGAAGAGGACTGGCTGGACGCGTACAGCGTAGGCCTGGTCAAGTGGTGGAACATCTTCCTCAAGGACTTCCCGCCAGCCGAGGCGGCCAAGGCTACTGGCATAGCGGAGGCCACCATAAAGAGGTTGGCCCGGGAGTTCGCTATCACCAGGCCAGCGGTGACCGTCCGGGGCAGGGGTAGCGAGGCATGGCCCGGCAATGGCACCTACAACTCCTACGCCATCTACACCCTAAACGGCCTCGTGGGCAGTGTGGATGTCAAGGGGGGCATCAACCACTACTCCAGCGGGAGCTTCTCCCCCGAACCTATCCCCATCGCACAAGACGACACGGCCAAGACAGGGGGCGGCAAGCCTAGAATAGACGAGAAGAAGACGAAGAAATTCCCCTACGCCGATGTCATCACCAACAACGCAGCCGACAACATCTTGAAAGACTACCCCTATCCCATAGAAATGGCCCTGGGCTACTGGAACAACTGGACCTTCTCCGCTCCTGGGTCCAAGCGGTGGGAAGAGGTCCTGAAGAAGATCCCCTTCGTGGTGCACCACACCACCCACCTCAGCGAGTGGAGCATGTATTCAGATGTCGTGCTACCCGCCAAGACCTACCTGGAGAAATGGGACGCCAGTGGCCCCGGTGGGGGCGCCAGCACATGGAGCGGTGTGACGCTGTTCCAACCTGTTGTGGAGCCCCTCTACGACACCAAGAGCGAGGTGGAGCTTGCGCTGGCTCTGGGCAAGAAGCTAGGTGAGTCCTACCCATCCATCAAGCAGTCGTTTGACGGTGTTGGCGGCCCCTATGGGGACACCGCCGAAGGGTACACCAAGGCCCGCACCAAGGCCCTCTGGGAAAAGCTGCCTGGCGGCTGGGATGAGTTCAGAGAGAAGGGGACGGTGAATGTAGGCCCCTACAAGTTTAAGTGGGAGTTCAGCACGCCCTCCAAGAAGTTCGAGTTCTACTCGGGGAACCTCAAGAAACTCTTCGCTGATCTGAAGGTCACTGATGCAGACCTGGACACCTACCACATCAAGGCGAGGGGCGACCTGGTCTACGTTCCCCACTACGAGCCACCCACATTCATCGGCGACGCCGCCAGCTTTCCGCTGGTGCTCATCACCTACAAGAACCAGCTAAACCAGGAGGGCCGGAGCGCCAACACCCCCTGGGCCCAAGAGCTGTACCTCAACCCACTGTATGGCACGGGCTGGAACAACCTGGCAGAGATCAACCCGGAGACCGCCCGGAAATACGGCGTAGCCGACGGCGATACCGTGTCTGTTGAGTCCGAGGTGGGAAGAATAGTGGCCACGGCACGCCTCTCCGAGGGCATCCACCCTACCGTGGTGGCCATGAGCTACGGACAGGGACACTGGGCCTACGGGAAGTGGGCCAAGGGCACCGGGGCCAATCCCAACGAGATCATGGGTGTCATGTATGAGCACATCACCGGCATGGCAGCGTACTTCAACACCCGAGTGCGGATTTCCAAGGCGTAGGGAGGCGAGACCATGACCAGATATGCAATGGTTATTGACCTGGACCGCTGTGTGGCTTGCCAGGCCTGCGTCATCGCCTGCAAGATGGAGAACAACGTTCCCGATTCCACACCCACCAGCTTCAAGAGCCGCAAAATGACCCTCCGGTCCCGGGTCGTACCTCTAGTCAGCCAAGGCAAGTATCCTAATCCCCAGGTTGACATATACCCGGTGCTCTGCAACCAGTGCGATAACCCGCCTTGTGTGGCTGCCTGCCCCCACAAAGCCACCTACAAGCGGGACGACGGCATAGTCCTCATAGACTGGCAGAAGTGCCAGGGGTGCCGCTACTGCATGGCAGCCTGCCCCTACGGGGCCAGGAACTTCATTCAGACCGACGAGCCCAAGGACTACCACAACCCGGCGGCTATACCTCCAGGGAATGCGACCGCAAGGCCGCCAAAGAATAAGGTGGACAAGTGCACCTTTTGCGCCCACCTGGTGGACAACGGCCAGGAGCCAGCTTGCGTGACGGCATGTCCAGCCAGGGCCAGGTCCTTCGGAGACCTGAACGACCCGCAGAGTGAGGTCAATGAGTTGCTGGCCAACCGCAAGGCCTTTGTCCTCCGGCCCGATTTTGGCACCAAGCCCAGAGTTTTCTACGTAAGGTAACCCTGCCTCATCCGCAGAGGACAGGCCCCCCGATGTATCGGGGGGCCTGTCCTTTCCTGGGCGCAACGGAGCACGTCAAGCGCCGTGCTTCGGGCAGCGCGCTAGCCCGCGTGCCTATCACTGCGGCTCTGAGATAGCCCCGGGACTCCTTCAGCCAACCGGCGAAGCCAACCATACGTGAGTCGCCCCTTGTTGGGTGAAGCCCGAAACCAGCTATGGGTCATGGGCTTCGTAGTTGCGCCACCCCCCTTACTGCCATTACCCTGGAAATAGCCCGCTCGCCCTTCGACAGGCTCAGAGCTTGCCCTGAGCGAAGTCGAAGGGGTGAGCGAACAAGAGCACACCCGCTCGTGCTGAGCCCTTCGGCTTCGCTCAGGACAGGCTTGGCGAACCATGAGCGGACGTTTTCATCCCCTGTGGCGCTTGTGCCGGTGAAGGACGAGTGAACAATCTCGTGGTAGGTCCGCCTACAAGGTCTAACCACAAGACGCCGTCCTGAGCCTTGGCGAAGTCCCGATGCATCGACTTCGCCCTTCTGCGGAAGGTCTCAGAATCAGTCATGTCCCGACGACATCGGGACGCCACCGGGGATGAAAACAACCCCTCTCTCCCCCGGCGGGAGAGAGCGAGAGTGAGGGGGAGGCTCGGCGTGGCCAAGGGCGTACCTCACCCCCTGTAGTCCCCCTTGGCAAGGGGGACTACAGGGGGTCTCCCGTCGAGGGAGAGGGGGACTCGGCGCCACCCCATTTTCGTGAGAAGGACAGGGGACGCACGCCGTTTCACCCCACATGTGATGGTGCCAAAGCTGAATCGCTCTCTTGGGAATGGAGGGGGACGCTAGTCAGTAGGCAAGCAGTATAGTTATAATTGAGCCGTGGAAGGGAGTAACAATTGAAAGTCACCGCAGAGCGATTGCCCGAGAGCCAGATGCTGCTCACCATCGAAGCTGACCCAGCAGAGATGGAAGCTGCCCGAGCCAAAGCCGTAAAGCATCTGGCTGCCAAGGTGCTAATCCCAGGTTTCCGCCGGGGGAAGACCCCTCCCCAGTTGATCGAACGCTTTCTGGGTAAGGACAAGGTCCTGGAGGAGGCCACCGAAGACCTGGTGCCCGAGCTCTACAAGCAGGCACTGGAGCAACAACAGTTGGAGCCGGTGGACCAACCCACGCTCGAGTTGGTCTCCGCCGATCCGCTCAAGGTGAAGGTGACCGTCCCCCTCAAGCCCTCTACCACCCTGGGCGACTACTCCAAGATTGATGTCGCCGAAGACAAGGTGGAAGTGCCGGAGCTCGAGGTAGTACGGGGCGTTGAGGCCCTACGAGTCAAGCAAGCCCCCTGGCAGCCTTTTGACAACCGCCCCGTCCATTTCGGGGACATGCTCACCCTCAAAGGGCAGGGCAGGGCGAACGGCAGCAAGTTCTTCGACGAGGAGTCCAGCGAGTACCTCCTGCTGCCGGACAACCCCACACCCGTGCCGGGCTTCGCCCGCCAGCTTGAAGGGCTGCTCCCAGGGTCCAGCAAGGAGTTCTCCCTCGCCTTCCCGCCCAATGACCCGCGCAAGGAGCTGGCAGGAAAGACCTATAGCTTCCAGATTACCGTCGTAGAGGCCAAGGAAAAGGTGCTTCCCGCCCTGGACGATGAGTTCGCCAAGGCGGCTGGCTTCGAGTCTCTAGCCGCTCTTCGAGATAAGGTCACTGCGGATGTGCGCGCCCAGGTGGACGCCGGCGCCAAGGCGCGCTTCGAGGAGAAGGTGGTTGATGCAGTGGTGGCCCAGGCCAAGATCGAGTATCCACCATCCATGGTCGAGCGAGAGGTGGACCGGCTGCTCCAGGATGAAGTGGACCAACTCCGCCAGGGCCGCGTCAGCCTGGACGATTACCTCCAGAGCATGAAGAAGACGGTAGACCAGTACCGGGCCCAATTGCGAGCGCCGGCAGAGCAGCGCCTCAAGCGCGCGCTGGTACTGTCCAAGGTGGCCGAGACTGAGGACATCAAGGTGACCTCTGTGGAAGTAGATGCCGAGGTCCACTCCATGACGGAGAGGGCTGGCGACCAGTCTGGCCAAGCAGAGAAGGTCTTCAACAGCCCCCAGGTCCGGGACGTATTGGAGCAGCGCATGGTCGTCAGAAAGACCGTGGAGAAGTTAGTGGAGAAGGTGCGCTCCCACAGGGAACGGGTCGCACCATCAGGCCTGGTATTGCCCAGCGGTGTGCAAATGCCCGCGTCTGGAAAGGGGGGACAATCTAGTGACTGACCGCATATCCAACATCATCCCGATGGTTATCGAGAGCGGTTCCCGGGGGGAAAGGGCTTTCGATATCTACTCCCTGCTCCTCAAGGAGCGTATTGTCTTCCTGGGCACGCCCATTACCGACCAGGTGGCCAATGTGATAGTGGCCCAGTTGCTCTTCCTCGACCGTGAAGACCCCGACAAGGACATCAGCCTCTACCTGAACTGTCCGGGAGGGGTGATCAGCGCCGGCCTAGCTATCTATGACACCATCCAGCTTGTGCGCTGCGATATCTCCACGATCTGCGTGGGGCTGGCAGCCAGCATGGGCACGGTGCTGCTCGCGGCCGGGGCCAAAGGCAAACGCTTTGCCCTGCCCAACGCCACCATCCACATGCACCAGCCTCTAGGTGGCGCTCAGGGTCAAGCAGCGGACATCGCCATAGCCGCCCAGGAGATATTGCGCATGCAGCGCAAGATCAACGAGATCCTGGCCAACCACACCGGTCAGCCCATAGACCGGGTAGGCAAGGACACCGACCGGGACTTCTACATGACCCCCGAGCAAGCCAAGGAGTATGGCCTTATTGACGAAATACTGAGACCGGCGCAGTCGAAGACGCTCGCCGCCGTGTCGTGAAACCAGGTAATGTGAAGTGAGCCAGAACAGGACGCCAACATATAGCTGTTCTTTCTGCGGACGCAGCCAGCGTGAGGTCAAGCGACTGGTGGCGGGGCCCAAGGGCGTGTACATCTGTGACCAATGCGTGGAGGCTTGCCGCCGCATCATTGACGACGAGGCCCCCAAGGCGCCAGCCGCCCCAACCCCCACCATGCGCATACCTAGCCCCAAGCGCATCTACGACCAGCTCTGCGAGTACGTGATCGGGCAGGAGAGGGCCAAGAGGGTGCTCAGTGTGGCCGTGTACAACCACTACAAGCGCATCCTCAAGCAAGGCAAGCCCGGCGACGTGGAGCTTCAGAAGACCAATATCCTCCTCGTCGGGCCGACCGGCTGCGGCAAGACATTGCTCGCCCAGACCCTGGCCCGAATCCTGGAGGTGCCGTTCTCCATCTCCGACGCCACCTCGCTCACCGAGGCAGGCTACGTGGGCGAAGACGTGGAGAACATCCTGCTGCGCCTGGTACAGGCCTCCGACTTCGACGTGAGCAAGGCCGAGCGCGGCATCATCTACATTGACGAGGTGGACAAAATCGCGCGGAAGGGCGCCAACCCGTCCATCACACGGGACGTCTCCGGCGAAGGGGTGCAGCAGGGGCTCCTCAAGATCCTTGAAGGCTGCCTGGCCAACGTGCCCCCTCAGGGTGGCCGCAAGCACCCCTATCAGGAGTTCATTCAGGTCAATACTGCCAATGTGCTGTTCATCTGCGGCGGCACCTTCGAGGGGCTGGATGAGATTGTGAGCACCCGCCTCGGGCGCAAGACGCTGGGCTTCAAGGCCAGCAGCGACCATCAGGATGGCCCCGCCATCGCCAGGCTGTTGAGCGACGTCACTCCCGACGACCTGATGAACTTCGGCCTGATCCCCGAGTTCGTGGGCAGGCTGCCTCTATCGGTTACCCTGGATGCCCTGGACAAGCCCGCCCTTATCCGCGTCCTAACGGAGCCGAAGAACGCCCTGGTCAAGCAATACGAGCGCCTATTCGCCATGGACAAGGTGGAGCTGATATTCACGCCGGAGGCCCTGGAGGCTGCGGCTGACGAGGCCTTGCACCACCGCATCGGCGCCCGTGGCCTACGCGCCATCATCGAGGAAGTCCTGCTGGACGTTATGTTCGAGATCCCCTCCATGAAGGGTGTGCGACGGTGCGTGATCAATGCTGACACCGTCCTCAAGCGCCAGCGCCCCCTGCTGCTCACCGAGTCTGGGCAGGTGGTCGCCGCCGAACCCCAGAAGGAATCGGCATAAGTCCCCTTAGGGATGCAGGGGGCTGGGGGTAGCCCCTTGGTTGTCTAACCCCCTCTCCTCCCAGGAGAGGGGGTTTGGCCTGTCCCGAGCCCGTCGAAGGAAGGTGAGGTCCGTGGCAGCCATCCTTTATGAGGTCAGAGACCATATCGCCTTCATCACCATCAACCGCCCGGAGGTGATGAACGCCCTGAACCGCGACGCCTGGGAAGGGCTCGCCCACGCCTGGGAGCGCGTCCGGGACGACCCCGAGGTGCTCTCTGCCATCGTCACCGGCGCCGGCAACAAGGCGTTCTCGGCTGGGGCCGACCTCAAGGAAATGGCCCGCCTCGATGCCGAGACCGGCCAGGGCGAGGCCACCTCGCGCATCTGGTCCGATGCCCTGGTAGGCATGGAGGTATGGAAGCCGTTTATCGCGGCCGTCAACGGCTATTGCCTGGCCGGAGGCATGGAGCTCTCCCTGCTCTGTGACTTCCGTATCGCCGCCGAGCACGCCACCTTCGCCGTCACCGAGGTGACCATTGGGGGCATACCGGGCACCGGCGGGACACAGCGCCTCACGCGCCTCATCCCCTTCACCCATGCCCTGGAGCTGCTCATGGTGGGGGACCGCATAGATGCCCAGGAGGCCTACCGCCTGGGACTGGTGAGCAAGGTGGTCCCGCAGACTGACCTTATGTCAACTGCCGAGGCCCTGGCCCGGCGTCTTAACCGCAATGCCCCTCTCTCGGTGCGTGCGGTCAAAGAGGCAGCCTACAAAGGCTCGCAGATGACCCTGGAGCAGGGCCTGCGCCTGGAGGCCATGCTCTTGGGCCAGCTCCAGCACACCCAGGACAACCGCGAAGGCCCCCGCGCCTTCGTGGAGAAGCGCCCGCCCGTGTTCAAGGGACGATAGAGGTGTCGGGCTACGGACTTCGGGCTACAGGCTACAGGAAAGCGGCATTCCCCCCTCTCTCTGGGAGAGGGCTAGGGGGGTGCGGCCTGACTTGGGGGAGAGGTGCGAACCTCCTCTCCCCTTGGGAGAGGATTGAGGTGAGGGCAGGGTCTGACATCCCGGGTGGATTGCACGGCGGCTTCCAGGTCCTCGTGAGGAAACCATCATGACAACAGTCTCCAGTCCCAAGCACAGCGTCAGCATCGGGCCGGGCAAGCCCACGGTGCTGGTGGGAGAGCGCATCAACCCCACGGGCAAACAGAGGCTGTCCGACTCCCTGGCCCAGGGCAACTTCGATGTGCTGCTCTCTGAGGCCAAGCGCCAGGTAGAGGCGGGCGCCGACATCGTGGACGTCAACGTGTCCATCCCCAGCGGCGACGAGCCTGCCCTGCTCCGTGAGGCGGTCGTCCGGCTAGTGCAGACGGTGGACGCGCCGCTGTGCCTGGACTCCGCCAACCCCAAGGCGTTAGAGGCCGCTCTGTCCGTCTATCCTGGCCGGGCGCTGGTGAACTCGGTCACGGGCGAAGCACCGTCCCTGGAGGCGGTGCTGCCCCTGGTGAAACGCTACAAGGCCGTGGTGGTGGCCCTGCCTCTGGACGAGCAAGGCATCCCCAGCGATCCGGCCATCCGCCTCCACAACGCTCGGAAGCTGGTGGAGGCTGCGGCCAAGCAGGGCATCCCAGCTTCAGACATCATCATTGACTGCCTGGCCACGGCGACCGCGGTAGACCCCAGGGCGACTACCGTCGCCCTGGAGACAGTGCGCCTGGTCTCCAAAGAGCTGGGAGTAAACACATTGCTGGGCATCAGCAATGTGTCCTTCGGGCTGCCGGGGCGGGCCGCCCTCAACGCCTGTTTCGCGGCCCAGGCTATCGCCGCGGGCCTTACCTGCGCCATCGCTGACCCCACGGATCCGGGCGTGGTCCAGGCTATCTCCGCCGCCGACCTGCTTTCGGGCCGGGACGAGTACGCCAAGCGCTACATAGCCTACCACCGCCGTACCCGCACCCGCTAGCACTGGCCTCACCACTTCACTACCCCTTTCCTGGCCCGAGGCGTGGTCCAGGCCATCGCCGCCGCCGACCTGCTTTCCGGCCGGGACGAGTACGCCAATCCCGACACGTCGGGACTATCACCGCCGTACCCGCGCCCGGTAGACGTACCACATGGAGTTACAGCATCTAGCCAACGTGCCTCACACGTCTCTTGACTTGGCTAGAACACATGCTCTATATTGGGCGCCGACAGGAGATCAGACTGATGGCTGACAGATCGGCGATTGAATGGACTGACGCCACTTGGAACCCGGTCACTGGGTGCACCAAGGTTAGCCCCGGATGTGCGCATTGCTATGCCGAGGCTATGACCCTTCGCTTCGGAATGGGCAAACCCTTCCTGCCTGGCAGGTCAGAGATCAAACTCCACGCCGACCGTCTCCAATTACCCCTTACATGGAAAGCGCATCGCCGGATCTTTGTGAATAGCATGAGCGACCTGTTCCATCGCGAGGTGCCGGTTGCCTTCATTCGCCAGGTGTTTGACGTGATGGCTCAGGGTAGCCAACACGTCTTCCAGATTCTCACCAAGCGGCACGAGCAGCTACGCGCGTTGGCATATGAACTTGACTGGCCGCAACACGTTTGGGTGGGTGTGTCGGTGGAGGACCAGTATTGGGCCAACCAGCGCATTCCGTCCCTTGTCACCGTCCCGGCGGGGGTCCGATTCCTCTCTGTCGAGCCCCTCCTGGAACCAGTCAACCTGCGGCCCTATTTGAGAGACCTTCAATGGGTCATTGTGGGCGGCGAGAGTGGACCAAAGGCGAGACCCATAAGCCCGGATTGGGTTCGCCGAATTCGTGATGACTGTTGGGCGGCCGGCGTACCCTTCTTCTTCAAGCAATGGGGCGGCAGGACGTGCAAGGCAGGCGGGCGCATGCTGGACGGTAGAACATTCGACGAGATGCCTGAGCTTGGTCGCATATCCGCTCACGCGACCCGCGTTGTACCGGCAGACGGGAACGATGCAGCCACTGCCAATGGCCTCACGCTCACTCCCCGATTCGGAGCAGTTGGTTGACTGCCCCCAAGACGACGATTTGGGACCTCGAACCGCACTCCCGCGCTAAACATGACATATTGCAGGGATACTTGCAAGCATGGTTGCCAATACTTGCCCAAGGTCGCTTTCCAGAATTAGCATACATAGACGGATTCGCAGGGCCTGGGAGGTACTCGGAAGGCGAAGACGGATCCCCCATCATTGCTTTGAAGGCGGCGCTAAAAAATGCAGACCGAATCAGGTCCAAGATTACCTTCCTTTTTGTGGAAGAGCGTGAGGACCGAGCTGCGACGTTGCAGAGCATTGTGGACGAGATGAAGGGTCAGATTCCCACTCGGTTTATTGTCAAAGTCGAAGGCGGCATGACATTTGAGCGGGCGACCAGCGCATTCCTGATGCAATACACCCGGCAACGAACCCAGCCACCACCCATTCTTGCTTTCATAGATCCCTTTGGATGGACGGACGTTCCCTTCTCCCTCGTTAAAGCGATCCTGTCCTATCGCAGTTGCGAGGTACTCGTAACGTTCATGTACGAGGAAATCAACCGCTTCATAGGGCACCCTGACCAGGCAGGCAATTTCGACTCGTTCTTCGGGACCACGGAATGGCGTGCGGCGGTAGCATTCGCTAGCCCCAAGGACCGCAAAAGGTACTTGCACGACCTGTACCTGGACCAACTGAAGCAGTCTACCAAGGAGCAATACGCAAGGTCATTCGAAATGCGTAACGACAGGGATGTGGCGGACTACTACCTCTTCTACGCTACCAATCATATGCTTGGCCTGAAGAAGATGAAGGAAGCAATGTGGGGGATTGATCCCTCAGGCGATTTTAGATTCTCCGACGCCACCGATCCGCACCAGTTGGTGCTCTTTGCCAAGGAGCCGCAATTCGACATCCTTAGGCAACAGATCGTTGAACGTTTTCATGGCTGCGAGGCTACGGTGGGGGACGTTGAGAAGTTCGTGGTTGCCGAGACCGCTTTCAGGGAGACACACTACAAGAGACAGGTGCTCAAGCAGATGGAACTGGCGACGCCTCCCCTCCTGTTTCCGGTCGCCCCTCCCCCAAATAGGGCACCAGGTACGTACTCGGACCCCTCACTAAGAATCAGATTCGCCTAAGAGGCTGCGCGGGCCACCCCCAGTCCACACCCGAAGGGCGCGGACTTACCTCATGCCTACCTTGTCCTTAGGTTGAGCGCGTCGTTCAGGCCGTCGCCCGGAATGTTGAAGGAGAAACCGCCTGCGGCCATAGCGGCCGCGGGCCTTACCTGCGCCATCGCTGACCCCCACGGACCCCGGGGTCGTCCAGGCCATCGCCGCCGCCGACCTGCTTTCGGGCCGGGACGAGTACGCCAATCCCGACACGTCGTGACTACCACCGCCGTACCCGCGCCCGGTAGCACCGGCGCTCCAACCTCACTACCCACTTTCTGGCCCGACTGGTTACTCCCAACGGCCAGCCCTTCGGCCTTGCCCACTTATGACCGCGTCCTCCTTGTGGCGTTTTGCACTACAAGGAATAGCGCGGTTTACACTACATCCCCGCTAAGCTGTGCAATGCATTGTGACCCTTGACACTAACCGGCCGGGACCCTATAATCCGTCCTGAAACCCCTACCCCCTGGGTGGGGGATTAAGGAAAGAGACGATGATAGAGACTATCTCTGGCCCTGCGCCCACCAGGGACTCGCACCCCAGGCGGAGGCGTACCCGTTGGAAGCTCATGGTGGTCGGCGGCATTGTCTTGGCCGCCCTGGGCTTTCTGGCCTTCCGTGCCTTCCAGGGGGCAGCCATGTTCTACTACACGGTCCCGGAGCTCAGGGCAGCCCCAGCCTACACCAGCGGGGAGCGGGTCCGTGTGGGGGGCAAGGTAGCTCCCGGCTCCGTAGAGAGACACACTTCAGGGCCAGGCCTGAGCTTCATGGTGACGGACGGCTCTGACAAACTCCTCGTGCACTTCAGCGACATCGTGCCCGACGCCTTCGCTGTAGACCAGGAGGTGGTGGCCGAGGGGGCCATGACGCCGGATGGTTACTTCGCTGCCGAGAACCTCATGGTCAAGTGCCCATCGAAATACGTGCCAAAGGTAGGTTAAAAGCATGGCCGATCTAGGATATGCCGCGCTGGTCATTGCCCTGGGGGTAACCGTCTTCGCCACGCTGGCGCCTCTGGTGGGTCTCCGTTGGAAGCTGCCCGCGCTGATAGATGGCGCGCGTAACGGCCTGTGGGCGGTGACCGCCCTCGTCACCATTGCCTCACTGGCCCTGCTCTACCTGCTAGCCACCAACGATTTCAAGACGGAGTACGTGTACCAGTACACCAGCAGCGACATGTCCCTGTCCTACACCCTGGCTGCCTTCTGGGCAGGCAACGCCGGTTCCCTGCTCTTCTGGGCCTGGACTCTCTCCGTGTGCATGGCGCTGGTCCTCTTCCAGCACCGGGCCAAGAACCGAGAGCTTATGCCCTACGTCACCGCTGTAGTTGCCGGGACCCTGGCCTTCTTCATCGGCCTGATGATCTTCGTGAGCAACCCATTCGCCCAGATGCCGTTCCCCCAGGTGGAGGGCGAGGGTCTGAACCCGCTTCTGGAGAACATGGGCATGTTCCTCCACCCGCCCCCGCAGCTCCTGGGCTACATGGCCTTCACCATACCTTTCGCCTTCGCCGTCGCCGCCCTGGCCACGGGCCGCCTGGGTGACGAGTGGATTCAGAGCATCCGCCGGTGGACTATCTTCGCCTGGCTGACCCTGGGATTCGGCGTCCTGGCAGGCGCCCAGTGGGCCTACGTGGAGTTGGGCTGGGGAGGCTACATGGGCTGGGACCCGGTGGAGAACGCGGCCCTGATGCCCTGGCTGGTGGGGACCGCCTTCCTCCACTCGATCATGGTGCAACGGCGCCGGGGGATGCTCAAGGTCTGGAACATGATGCTCATCATCTTCGCCTTCAACCTGAGCATACTGGGCACGCTGCTTACCCGCAGCGGCATCCTGGGTTCGGTCCACTCCTTCTCCCAGTCCAGTTTGGGGCCACTGTTCGTGGCCTTCATGGCTGTGTCGTTCACTGGCTCGATGGCCCTGCTCTACTACCGCCTGCCCAAGCTACGCGCCGAGCATGAGCTCGATTCCTGGGTCTCACGGGAGAGCACCTTCCTGGTCAACAACCTGGTGCTGGTGGGCATCGCCTTCGCCGTCTTCTGGGGCACCATGTTCCCCATCATTACTGAGGTGGTGCGGGGTGAGAAGATAACGGTGGGCCCGCCTTTCTACAACCAGGTAACAGGACCCCTCTTCCTGATACTGCTCCTGATCATGGGCATCTGTCCCCTCATCGGCTGGCGGCATGCCTCCAGGGATAACTTGGTCCGCAACTTCCTTTATCCCGTGGCCTTTGGCGTGGCCGTGGGCATCATCCTGTTCCTGCTGGGGGTGAGGAAACCGGCCGCCACCATCTCCTTCGCCGTGCTGGCCTTTGTAACGGCAGGCATCCTCCGCGACTGGTCCCGGGCGGTGCGCGCCCGCCACCAGATGAGGGCCGAGGGCTGGCTGCGCGCCTTCCTCCGGCTCACGGTCTCCAACCAGCCCCGCTATGGGGGCTACATCGTGCACCTAAGCGTGGTCGTCATAGCTCTGGGTGTTACGGGCTCGATGTTCTACCCGTCTGAGACCACGGCGACGGTGAAACCCGGAGACACTATCTCCATAGGTCGCTACAGCCTTAAATTCGAGGGTGCCTCCGAGTATCAGACGCAGAGCAAGCAGGTGCTGGCCAGCACGCTGACCATCTACAACGGCGGCGACTACCTGGGCACCGTGACCCCAGAACGCTATATCCATCGCAACCACGATAACCCAGTGACCGAGGTGGCCATACGCAGCACACTGAAGGAAGACCTCTACGTTATCTATGGCGGCAAGAACCCCGACGGCACGGCTACCTTTAAGGTCAAGGTGAACCCGATGGTCATGTGGATCTGGATCGGTTGGGGCGTAATGCTGCTTGGCTCGGCGGTGGCCTTCTGGCCGGAGATGAAGCGATGGACAGCCTAAGGCGGCTGCTCGGCATCATCCCCGTGGCTGTGCTGCTCGCCACAGCCCCCGCACCTGCCCTGGCAGCCTCGGCAGACCGCGTCAACGAGATCGCCAGCCAGTTGGTATGCCAGTGCGGGTGCGGGCTGGTGCTCAACAACTGCAACCACGAGCACTGCGAGCCGCGAGACAGCATGCTAGCGTACATCGGCCAGGCCCTGGACCAGGGCAAGACCAAGGATGCCATCATCGCCAGCCTGGTCGAGAGCTACGGCGAGGTCGTGCTGGCTGCCCCCACCAAGCGCGGGTTCAACCTTGTCGGCTGGATCACGCCCTTCGCCGCCATCGCTGCGGGCGGAGGCATTGTCTATCTGGCTGTGCGCGCCTGGATGGTCTGGGACCGGCGCACGCGGGAAGAAGCGGTAGAGATCGCTGCGGACGACCCCTACCTGCTCCGCGTTGATGACGAACTCAAACGCTATGAGGAAAGGATGGGATAGCAGATGGTCTGGCTGGCTTTGCTTCTGGCACTGGGCACCGTGTTGGCAATTGCCTACCCATTGGTGCGCCCACGGCTCCGGGCAACGGAGCCGGCCCTCGACCCGGCGGCCTCCGAGCTGGCCGCCGCCAAGGAGTCCACCTACGCTGCCATCAAGGAGCTGGAGTTCGACTACCGGGCGGGCAGCCTATCGCGGGAGGACTACCAGGACCTGGAATCAAGGTACAAGCGGAAGGCAGCCGCCTTGCTTCAGGCGGAGGATGCCCACCAGAGCGAAGCCGACCGCCGCGCCCAGATCGAGGCCGAGGTCAGCCACCTCCGCAGCTAGGCGGCGAACAACCAGCCGCTCGCCCTTCGACGAGATCAGGGTGAGCGGAGTGGATTTGGTCCGCTCATGGTGAGCTTGTCGAACCACGAGCGGCAACTAGCGGGACCTGTGGCGAATAGGCAAGCCCCAACTCATCAAGACAGCACACGCCGGCAGGACCTCGAACAGGAGATACTCAGACTGCGCCGCCTCCCTACCCAGTCCACACTACAACAGGAAGCCACGCCACCCGCGGCGGCCCGCTTCTGTACCCAGTGCGGCTTACCCAGCAGCCCAAACGACCGCTTCTGTGGTCACTGTGGTCATCCCCTAACTCAGACTGGGAGTACAGCATGAGAACACTACGCCACCTCGCCCTGGGCCTGGCCTGGTTCGCCGTCACCCTCTGGCTGGCGGCCCCGGCCCTGGCGCAGACCCCGGAGGCGCCGCCTGTCCAGGGACAACTGGTCAACGGCACCAAAGATGGACCTGTCCCCGCCAACGTCCAGGTCAAGCTGACCGAGCCCACTGAAGAAGGCAAGGAGCTGGCCCAGACCACCACCAACGCCGAAGGCCGGTTCCAGTTCACCGACTTCGCAACTCAGGCCGGAGCCAAGTTCAAGGTGACGCTCAACTACCAGGGCGCGGACTACGAGTTCGACTGGCCCCCCGAGGACCCGACCAAGGGTCTAGCCATCACGGTCTACGAAGCCACCACCGACCCGTCATCAATCTCGGTGAAAAGCTGGCACATCCTGGTCCAACCGGGCCAGGGTGTCCTGGACATAGACGAGTTTATGGTCCTCGAGAACACCAGCGACCGGGCCTACGTGGGCACCCAGGTGGTGGACGACCAGGGCCGGAAGGCCACCCTCAAGTTCTCCGTGCCCAAAGGGGCCTACGGCTTCCAGTATATGCAGGGGCTAATGGACTGCTGCATGGTGGCCGCAGCTCCTGGCATCGTGGACACCATGGCGGTGCTGCCAGGCACCAAAGAGGTGTTCTTTCACTACTTCGTAGATGCCAAATCAGGGAGCTACGACTTGGCGCGGACCGTAGACTACCCCGCGGCCGATGTACGTATCCTCTCTCAGGACACCGGACTGAGAGTCAGCAGCACTTTGCTCTCGGACCAGGGCACGGTCGCCGATGCCAGCGGCGCCAAGTTCCTTAGCCTGGAGACCAAGAACGTTGCCCCGGGCACCGTCATTCCAGCCAGCTTCTCAGGGCTACCCAAGAAGGGCGCGCAGGACAACCTGCGCTGGCTAGGCGTGGGTGTGTTGGCACTGGCCGTGGGTGGCGCAGCAGTGGCCTACCCCGTATTGCGCCGGCGCAACCGGCGCGAGACCGCCGAAGTCCCAGCCAATGTTCCGGCGCGGGATCGCCTGCTCCGCGAAGTAGCTGACCTGGATGACCGTTTCGAGCAGGGCGAGATTGCTGAGGCTGACTACCAGTCTCGGCGCAAGACCCTCATGGACATGTTGGTCTATCTCTCCGAACAAGAGAAGGGGGACCGCCAGTAGCCATGTCCACCTCACGTACCAGTCCTGTTGCGACGGGGCTGCTCGCTCTGACTGGCGCCGGCATGGTGGTGGCACTCTATCTGGCCTTCCTGTACGCCCCCACCGAGGCCATGATGGGCGATGTGCAGCGCATCTTCTACTTCCACGTGCCCATGGCCTGGGTGGCCTTCCTGGCCTTTGGCGTGGTCTTCGTAGGCTCAGTCCTTTATCTGTGGAAAGGGCAGGAGCGCTGGGACCGCCTGGCCTACTCCGCCGCCCGTCTCGGCGTGCTCTTCACCTCCCTGAACGTGATTACCGGGGTGCTGTGGGCCAAGCCCATCTGGGGTACGTGGTGGGTGTGGGACCCCCGTCTCACCACCACCACCGTGCTCTGGCTCCTCTACATCGCCTATCTGGTAGTGCACAGCGCCGCCGAGAGTGGCCGCGGGTCACGCTTCGCCGCGGTCTTCGGCATTGTTGGCTTCGTGGACGTGCCCGTGGTCTACATGTCCATTCGCTGGTGGCGGACGATGCACCCGGCGCCGGTCATCGCCGGCGGGAGCGACAGCGGCCTGGCCCCCTCTATGCTGTTCACCCTGCTGTTCAGCGTGGCGCTGTTCACCCTGCTCTTTGTCTACCTGCTACGGCAGAGCTTGGCCGTGCACCGCCTGGAGGCGGAGGTCGAGATGCTGTCCCAGGAGGGGAGCGTTGGATAACAACATTGGCTACCTTATCGCCGCCTACGCCATCATCTGGCTGGCCATCTTTGGCTACTGCTACCGCCTGTCCCGCCGCCAGGAGGCACTACGCCGCCGCCTGGCGGCGCTGCGCCAGGAGCAGCGAGGACCAGCCAGGACAGCAAGCGCGCCCGCGCCGAGCCGGGCCAGCCCAGGGCTCAGCCCCTCCCAATAGCAGCCCGCTGCGAGCACCTGGGCCACCTATCCTTGCGAGCACGTCGTAGGGGAGTCCCGATGTATCGGGACTCCCCTACGGGTGTGGCGCCCGCCGACCAAGATACTTCGGTGTTCTCGGAGCAACGCCATTCAAAGCGCAGCGAACCACCCCTTGGCCCTGGTCCTACGTACAGGCTGTCGTCGCCGCCGACCTGCTTTTGGGCCGGGACAAGTACGCCAATCCCGACACGTCGGGACTACCACCGCCGCACCCGCACCCGATAGCACCGCACGCTCGTGCCTCGCACTTCCTTGCCTGGCGCATTGATAATGCCTCGTGTCTGGCGCCAGAGGCACCATAAACTACGACAACGACAAGAGGCTAACCCCATCAACATTGAAGGTGATAGCCCCACTGGGGGACAAATATCATCGGCTGCCACCCAAGTTATCACCACCAGGGCTTGGGACGAAAAGCGCACCGCCGAAAATTGATGGACGGCCCGGAGTGGTCCACCGACTGTGGTTCTCCAGCTTTGAGCCCGGCGGATTTAGGCAAATATTTCCGCTTGATAACGTAACTCATCGTTGTATAATGGTCGTTGTCGCTTGGAGTTTTCTTGTGGATGCAGGTAAACAGTCCTGTCTTTGGGGGGGGGGACTATGGCTAGGTCACATGCAGCGCGCATCATCGTACTTATCCTCGTTGTTGTCACACTGGTTGCTCTTGTCAGCCTCTACTCCAAGACTACGGCGTCGGGGCCTCCGACACCCAAGTCCCCTCCGTCTGCACCTCTCTACCGGCCTCCACCCGGTACCCCACCTCCAACGCTGACGCTGGAACAGAGGCGACAAGAGAAGGGGCAGGCGCGGCAATCTGGACGCCTTATTCCCGCCAGTGGACCTGAGACCATGGGCAGCGTTCTCACCATCGCCGGCAAGAGAGTGCAACTGCCGCAAGATGCCTTCGTAGACCGTTACACGATTAGCGTGCTGTGCGTTGAACACGACGCTTGTCCTCAAACGCCGATTCTGCAAATCAAGAGAGGCAATTCAACAATTGCCGTCTCGGCTCCATCGGGCACAATAGTTGAGGAGAGGACCGCACCCGGCGAGGAACGTGCTTTCGATTTCCTCAAAGAGGTGCTCCCATGAGAAGGACGGTGGTTTCCTCGCTATTGGCTGTAGCTCTCGCCGTCTCCGCTGCAGTGGGTGCCTGGGCCTACGAATGGAATTGCTCGAGTCAGATCGTACTGAACTAGCCGCAGAAACTCCCCGTCGAGGTGCGTGTGACGCTAAACCCGCAAACGGGCGGGGGTTGGCCCTGCTACCGTGACCGCGGGTTAAGCGCGTCGTTCAGGCCGTCGCCCAGGATGTTGAAGGCGAAGATGACGGCCGCCACCAGGGCTGCTGGGACCAACAGCAGGTGTGGGTTGGAGCGCAGCATGCCCTGGTTCTCCCAGAGCATGGTCCCCCAGCTTGGATTAGGGGGCTGGATGCCGATGCCCAACCAGCTCAGCACCACCTCGGAGGTGACGGTGCCCCCCATGGCCATGGAGATGGTAACGATGATGGGTCCCATAGCGTTGGGCAACATATGTCGGAAGATGATGCGCCACGGGTTGGCGCCCAGGGCGCGGGCGGCCTCCACGAACTGAGATTCCTTGAGGGAAAGCATGATCCCTCGGACCAGCCGGGCCATGCCCACCCAGCCAAACAGCGCCAGGGCGCCAAACACTACGAAGTAGTCCACCACACCCGAAGCGACAATGCCCTGAACGCCCAGCCTATCCTCCATGGCCACAGCCAGCGCTACCGCCCTGGGCTTGAGGGTGGCCGCTATGAATATCACCAGCAGCAGGCCCGGGAACGCCAGGAAGATATCCCCAATGCGCATGATGATAGTGTCCACCCATTTCCCAAAGTAGCCCGCCATACTCCCCAGGACTAGGCCGAGCACCAAGCTGCCCGTGGCTACGGCCGCGATGGAGACAATGGCCGCGGTGCGCGCCCCCCAGATCATGCGGCTGAACACGTCCCGGCCCAGCCGGTCAGTGCCCAGGGGGTGGCTCAGGCTGGGCCCTTGGGACGCCGAGTCCAGGTCCTGCGCCCGGAAGTCGTAGGGGGCTACCCACGGGGCGAGCAGGCCACTGAGATACACCACCAGCAGGAAGAACAGGCAGACCACGGCTGCCCGCTTGCGCAGGAACCGGCGCAGGGCATCCCGCCACGGGCTGCGGGCCACGCGCCGTGGAGGCGCAGCGGTCTCAAACGTTGTAGCGGCCATGGTCCAGCCCTACCGGTACCTTATCCTGGGGTCCAGGATACTGTAGGCGATATCCACCGCCAGGTTCACCATCACATATCCCGCCGCCACCAGCAGGGTGAGGGCCATTACGACCGGATAGTCACGGGCGAACAGCGACTCCACCGCCAGCCGCCCCACCCCCGGTATGCCAAAGATGGTCTCAGTGATGAAGGCACCCTCAACCAGTGTGGCCAGGGACAGGCCCACCACGGTAACCACGGGCAGGATGGCGTTGCGCCCGATGTGGACGTAGTTTATGCGCCGGGGCAGCAACCCCTTGGCCCGCGCGGTGCGGACATAGTCCTGGCCGATGACCTCCAGCGTGCTGGCGCGCATGAGCCGGGTGATACCGGCTATGCCTGGCAGGCCCAGCACCACGGCGGGCATGATGATGCGCCCGTCAAACAGCCCACCCCACCCGGCGGCAGGCACCCAATGCAGGCGATAAGCGAAGACATAAAGCAGTATGGGGGCCAGGATGAACGCCGGCATCACATAGAGGAGCAGTGCGCCGCTCACGATGCCGGTGTCCCGCCACGTGCCCTGGCGCAGGGCTGCCGTCAGCCCCAAGGGCACACCTATCCCCACGGCAATGGCAATGGCCACCAGGCCGAGCTGCATGGACACCCATATCTTGGGAAAGAGGAGGTCAGCCACGGGGCGGCCTCGGAAGACCAGGCTCTGCCCCAGGTCACCGTGGATAACGTTGTCCACGTAGTCCCGGTACTGGGTAAGGAACGGCCGGTCCAGGCCCAGCTCAGCACGGATGCGGGCCACGTCCGTGGGATTGGCGTGCTGCCCCAGACGCAAGGTGATGGGGTCGCCTGGCCCGTACACACCCAGGGCGAAGGTGACGAAGGACACCACGATCAGGACCACCGGCACCCACAACAGGCGCCGGAGGATGTAGGCCAGCATGCTACCGGTTATCTACCCACAATAGAGATGTCCTTGAAGAAGGGGACGACCAGGGGAGCGATGTACCAGCCCTTGATGTAGGGTTTCACCAGGATGTAGCCGCGGCCGTGCCACAGGGGTAGCCATGGTGCCTTGTCCACGATCATCTGCTCCACCTGGCGATAGAGGGCAAGCCGTTTGGGCTCGTCCTTCTCCGTTCGAGCCTGGTCCAGGATGCGGTCCACCTCCGGGTCAGCGAAGTAGGCCCGGTTTTCCAGGCTGCCGCTGTGGAATAGCAGGTCCAGGAAGTTCTGGGGATCGGGGTAGTCGGCCACCCAGCCTATCTCGAAGGCCTGGAAGGTGCCCCTGTTCAGGTCCTGGAGGAAGGTGGCGAACTCCACCTGCTGGATCTCCACGGTGACCCCCAGGTTGTCCTTCCACTGCTGAATGATGGCCTCACTGGTGGGGGGCAGCGCCGTCCCCGTGCCGGGGATGGTGATGACGATACGGCCCATCCCCTGGGGGGTCTTGTACTTAGACTCGGCCAGGAGCTGTTTGGCTTTGGCCGGGTCGTACTCCAGGCCCTTGATGTCCTTCGAGTAGCCGGGTAAACCCGGAGGCAGGATGCCCGCTGCCGCCTCCACCAGGTCCTTGAGGACCACCGACACTATCTTCCTCTTGTCCACTGCGTAGTTGAAGGCCTGGCGCACCTTGACATCATCGAAGGGCGCCTTGCTGGTGTTGAAGCCGATGTAGCCCACACTGAGCTCGGGGGAATTGATGAGCTCCTTGTTCAGCGGATTGCCCGGGTCCAACACTCGGTCAATGTCCGTCAGGCCAACGCCAGAAACGTCAATCTCGTTGTTCTCATACATGGTGATGGACGAGCCGCCACTGAGGATGAAGCGCACCCGCTGGAGCTTGGCGGGCGCCCGATAGTAGGCGTCGTTGCGCTCCAGGATAAGGCTCTCTCCAGGCTTCCATTCCCTGAGCTTGAAGGGCCCTGTGCCATTGGGCCGCAGCGTCCACGCCGAGCCGGAGCGCACATTAGCCTCGTCCAGCACGAAGGCTGTAGGGTAGGTAAGCTTCTGGATGAAGTACACCTTGGGAGCATCAATGGTGATGCGTAGTGTGGCATCGTCCACCGCCACCACACCCCGCACCTCCCGGGCCACACCGTTGAGCTTATCGGTACAACCCGTGATGTCCCCCAGGTACGTGTGGGCAGTGGTGGAGGCAGTACGCGGGTCGCACGCCCGCTCGAAGGAGTACTTGAAGTCCCGGGCCGTAACCAGCTTGTTGTTGTGAAAGCGTACGCCCGAGCGCAAGCTGAAAGTCCAGGTGACCTCGTCTGTGGTCTCCCACTTCGCCGCGATGTCCGGGACCACCTTCAGGTCCCTGTCCAGGGTGACCAGCCCGCTGAACACCTCCACGATGTAGGTGGCCGAGTCCACATCCCCAGCCAGATGTGGGTCCAGAGTGGGCGGGTCAGCGCCCAGGATGCGAAGCTCGCCGGTGCTGGGAGCGGCCGGTGATCCCCCACCGGGCAGGGGTGTGCCGTCTGGGTTGCCGGAGGGTGTCTGCGCCGGCGGGGACGGCCCGTCCGGCGAGGCTTTCCCTCCCAGCCCAGCCACCAGGCCGATGGCCAGCCCCACGAACACCAGGGCAAATACCACAACCAGGGCTACTACTAGTAGGGCAAGACGGCTACGCAGCATATCTTAGTCTCCACGTGAGTTTTTAATACTAATCATAGGATACAGGTACACTTACACCTTTACAACCGAGGCACAGGCCCTGGGTGCACGCGGCCTAGTCGGTTACCCGGAGGTGCAGCTCGCGCAGTTGCTCAGCAGAGACCGGGGAGGGGGCGCTGGTCATGGGGTCGGTAGCCATCTGGGTCTTGGGGAAGGCGATGACCTCCCGAATAGTGGACTCGCCCGCCAGGAGCATGACCAGACGGTCAATCCCTGGCGCGATCCCGCCGTGGGGCGGCGCCCCGAACTCCAACGCCTCCAGCAGGTGGCCGAAACGGGCCTGGGCCTCCTCGGGGCCGTACTTCAGGATACCCAGTATCCTCTCCTGAAGCGCACGCCGGTGGATACGGATGCTGCCGCTGGAAAGCTCGTAGCCGTTGCATACCAGGTCGTAGGCCTGAGAACGCACGCGAGCCAGGTCTGTGTCCAGCAGAGGCATATCCTCCTCTACAGGGGCTGTGAAGGGGTGGTGGGCCGAGTCCCAGCGCCCTTCCTTGTCGTTCCACTCAAAGAGGGGGAAGTCGGTGACGAAGGCCAGGGCCAGCAAGCTGGGGTCTGCCAACCCCAAGCGCTTGCCCATCTCCTGCCGCAGGGCACCAAGGACGGCGTTGGCCACGGACTTCTGGTCAGCCACCAGGAGCAACAGGTCGCCCTGTTTGGCGCCCAGCCGGGAGGCCATAGCCGCTACCTGGGGCTGGGTCAGGTATTTCATGGCCACCGACCGGCCGGCAGCCTCCGTGTCCAGTGGGATGGACACTAACCCCTTGGCGCCTCGCTCCTTGGCCCACCCAGTCAGTTCTTCGAGCTGCGTGCGGGTGTACTTGGCCGCCCCAGGAAGGGCCAGTCCCTTGACCATACCCTTCTGACCCAGGGCAGTGCGAAACACGCCAAACTCGGTCTCCGCCGCTATGGAGGAAAGGTCGGCCAACTCCAGGCCAAAGCGCAGGTCAGGTTTATCATTGCCATATCGCTCCACGGCCTGGGCGTAGGTCATCCGGGGGAAGGGCTTGACCATACGGAACTGGGGGGCCACGTTCTCCACCAGGGCAATGAACATTTCCTCCACCAGGGACAGGATGTCGTCCACCTCTACGAAAGACATCTCGATGTCAAGCTGCGTGAACTCGGGCTGACGGTCGGCACGCAGGTCCTCGTCACGGAAGCAGCGGGCAATCTGGAAGTATTTTTCGAACCCGGCCACCATGAGAAGCTGCTTGAGCTGCTGAGGCGACTGAGGCAGGGCGTAGAACTGGCCGGGGTAGACCCGGCTGGGCACCAGGTAGTCCCGGGCGCCCTCCGGCGTGCTCTTGATGAGGATTGGCGTCTCTACTTCGATGAAGCCGCGAGCGTCCAGGAAGTCCCGGAGGAACTTCACCACGCGGTGTCGCAGGATGAGGTTTCGCTGCATGCGCTGCCGCCGCAGGTCCAGGTAGCGGTACTTGAGGCGGACAAGCTCATCCACCTCCCCATCCTCGTAGATGTAGAACGGCGGGGTCTTGGAGGTGTTCAGCACGGCAGCCGAATGGGCTACCACCTCGACCTCTCCCGTAGGGATGTTGGACTTTTCGGTGCCGGCGGGCCGACGCCTGACCTCGCCCTCCACGCGGACCACATACTCCCCCCGTAGCTCCGAGGCCACGGCATGGGCATGAGGCGACGTCTCCGGGTTGAACACCACCTGGACAATGCCCTCCCGGTCGCGCAGGTCAACGAAAATGAGGCCGCCGTGGTCGCGGCGCCGGTGGACCCAGCCCATGAGGATCACGGCGCAGCCGACATCGGCAGCCCGGAGTAGTCCGCAGCTTTGGCGGGTAGTCATTCGCGCTGAATATAGCACGGTATGCCTGGGGCGTCAACGAAAGCACGTGCGAAGACTGGGCCAGCCTCGGCCCCCATCGGGCGAGCATGGGCACAGCTAGAATTTGAGACGCAGTCCGATTAGGCTGCCGTTGGCTCCAGGGCTTCCAGTTCGGCCAAATCTTCCGTGAAGTTGAAAACCATCTGGATCGGCGGGTGCACCTTAGCATTCTCGTTGTAGCTATCTACGTCTGCCTTCAACTGGCGACAATCTCCCACAATCTGCTGGCGACGCTGCTGGAAGGCTATTTCCATGTGCGTGCGTGGCGCAGTGCGGATGTCGTCCCAGAAGACTGTTTGTTTCCCCTCCACCAGCACGCGGGCAGCGTGTTTTAGGCGGACGCTCCGCCCTTGTGGGTCCTTGATGTATTCTTCACGCATAGCGCGTGCAATGTCCTCAGCACATTGCCGAAGAATGGCAGAATGGTGAGGATACCATAACTTGGTCCTAATAGCCCACGCCGCTATTTGGAGTGATGTTGCTGGCCAGAGTTCCCCTGATGCCCTGTATTGATTTGCGATGGCTTGAAGCTGCTCATTGTACGTTTTCCCTATCACTTGGCTCTGCCTCCAATCTCCTCAAACACTCACTGATAGTCTTTGCCCCCAACCGTCTGTTATGGACACCTTGGTCACAATATCACGGACGGGAACTAGCATCTCCCTATTCTGCGAATAGGCAAGCTCACCCCTATGCTGGAGCTGACCAACGACGATCCCTGGATGAACGTTTATGGTTAGCGCAAATCCCGCGATGTCTCTTTTGTAGTAGAAAGGACGCTTCCGCGCGATGAAGTTTTCCAGTTTGTCTTGAGGAACCAAGAACTGAACCGCAAAGTCATCTGCCACCTGCTCGGACTGCGGCTTATCTGCCCTTGGAATGGCATCTTTACCTACAAGGTCCAAGTCAATAGAGCGTTCCTCTCCCTTCACATGGGCTAGCTCATGTAACAAGGTAAACCAGAAATAGTCGATCCTATCGTAGCGGAACGAAATCGCGATTACCGGTGAGCCATCGAGCCAAATACATGCCCCGTCTATCCGAGAATGCGGGAGATGCTCGATCACCAGGAAACGAATCCCTGCGTCGGCCAATATGCGGGGCACACATCTTACCTCTTCGACAGAGGCGATAAGGGACTTGAGTTGGCCCAGGACGTTCTCTAGTAGTGATGTAGAGAACCGAGCCCGCGCACTTGGGATTCGGGCCAAGTGCTTGGCCCTAAACAACCAAGCTAGTTGTTCCGGAGTGTCTACGCAATAGGATGTTGCTTTCCGTGCTGCGTATGCAAGCTGCTGCGGTTCATCATCCAGGCTGGCTATTTCAAGGAAACTTTTGACTTGTTGTTCCAGAACATCGACGTTGCTTGAACTCTCAATCCAACCCCGCTTGAGCATGTCTTTGATTGGGGCCTTGCTGTATAGCTTTGCACGGCGAGCAACTTCATCCCCACCGAAAGCTTCGCGCTCCCGTAGGAGCCAAAGTTGGTAGAGGCTGGACAAGTTCATCCAGTATTGGGCCGTCGTTCCAAATGCAGCCGCAAGGCCACGGGCACTCTCCGGAGTTATGCCCCTCTTGCCAGTGATGATCTCATTCACGGCTGCAACGGTACGGCCCAGAATCACAGCAAGGTCAGCCTGTGTCCATCCCCTCTCCTCCAACTCTTCACGAATGAACTCCCCGGGAGCGAATCCCTCGGCGGGTACGCGCTCATTCATATTCTCCCTCTCGTTCCTAACCATAGCCATCAATGTAGGTCCTTTATCCCGATGACTACGACAATCTTTCTTGGGGATTCGCCCTCAAACCTTATGAACAACCGGAATTGGTCATTCAGGCGTATCTCGAACACGCCCGGCTCTGTCTTACGCTTCTCAAAATGGAAGCCCTTATTGTTGTAGAAGTCCCGAACATCATGGGCTGCCCTTATTTGCCAAATTCGTTTACGATACGCCTTCACGATTGCAGGAGGCTGATTCATCGTGAAGCTCCTATCCACTTCTAAGCGGTCGAGGGCGGGATCCTCGAAGCGAATCTCCATGCTCACAATAGTAGTAGAAAATCCTCCCGCTGTCAAGTACCATATTATCGTAATTTGATAATATCAGCATTCCATATACTCTGTCTAATTGACGGCATCAGCCCTATCCTCGTATGATGGCGAGTGCCCCATTCGCTAGCGCGAGCGACGCGACATTTCCGTTAGAATCACACAGTGCGCCGTCTCGCTGCCGTCCTACCGGTTTTATGTACACCCCAAAGCTGGAGAGAAATGACGCCAACGTAACCCCACCTCAGTACACACAAATCCGATGGGAAGTCCCGCAACCGGGTATCGCGCTCATCACGCTAAACCGACCGGACAGGCTCAATGCCTTCACCGCCACCACGATCAACGAATGGGTGGACGCCATCAACTGCGTCAAGACCGACCCCGCGTTGCGCTGCCTAGTGGTCACTGGTGCGGGCCGCGCCTTCTCCTCCGCATGGAGCGCGGGCGTAGTCGCCCTAGCCCGCCTTCACCGCCCGGTGTATCGCCACCATGCGCAGGCCGATGCACTTGTAGGCCACGCCCACCAACCCAACATCCTCCATCATCGCAGCCAACCGGTCTGGCGTGGGGAACCGATCGGCGGACTCGGGCAGGTACGTGTACGCCTCGCGGTCGCCGGAGATGAAACCGCCCAGCCGGGGTATGACCTGGCGGAAGTAGAAGCGCAAGAAAGGCGTCGTCGAGTGCTTGGGGTCCAGGGGCACGATCTCCAGCGTGACCACCGTCCCCCCTGGCCGCACCACTCGCACCATCTCCGCAAGGGCGTCGCGCACACCGGGCATGTTCCGCAGCCCGAAGGCGCAGGTCGCGCAGGCGAATGTGTTGTCGGGGAAGGGGAGATGCAAGGCATCGCCCGCTACCAGGCGCACTTGCCCGCCGTGTTCCCGCTGAGTCCGGGCTTTCGACCTGGCCCGCTGGAGCATGACGGGGAGCAGATCGAGGCCCACAGCGCGAGTGATGTTGCGCTGTGTCGAGAGCTCCAGGGTCAGGTCGCCGGTGCCGGCGGCCACGTCCAGCGCCAGCCCTCCCGGACCGCGCGAGGCCAGGACAGCCACCTCGCGCCGCCAGCGACGGTGCAGGCCCAAAGTCATTATGCTGTTCATCAGGTCGTAGCGGCCAGCGATGCGAGTGAACATGCGGGCGACGTACTCTCGACGCGCCTCGCCCTGAAGATGGGCCATATTATCTGCCGGCTTGGAGCCAGCCGCAGGTGCGTCGCTCCAGCAGCTCGAGGCTGAAGTAGAGCGCCAGGCCCAGCAGAGCCATAGCCAGCACACCCGCGTACATGTCCACGTAGGCCAGACGGCCCCAGCCCTTGACCAGTATGTAATAGCCTAAGCCAGACGTCGTACCAAAGGACTCCACGAAGAACAGGACGGCTATGGCCGTGCCCACGCTTATCCGCAGCGCCGTCAGCAGGGCCGGCAGCGATGCCGGCAGGAAGACGTACCGCAGCATTTGCCGCCAGCTTGCGCCCAACGAGCGCACGGAGAGCGCCAACTCCGGCCTCACCGATGCCGCCGCATCGCGCACCACCACTAACACCTGGGAAAAGAGGATGAGGAAGATAACCGCTATCTTGGAGCTGTCGCCGATGCCCAGAAACATGAGTAGGATAGGCAGGAGCACGATCTTGGGTACGGGGAAGGTGAGGTACACGAGGGGGGCTGTCAGCCTGTAGGCAGTCCGGCTCAGCCCGAGCGCCAGGCCCAGCGGCGCCGCTGTCGCCACTGACAACGCCACGCTTACTACAACGCGATACGCGCTCATCCCCATATCTCGCGCTAGGTCGCCACCCACCAGGCCGCGAATGAAGGCGACCGTGACCGCGCCCGGCCCCGGTAGCACCTCCGACCCCACAAGCCAGGCGGCAGCCTGCCAGGCCACAAACAGGGCGGACAGCGTGGCGGCCACCCCCCCAGCCCTAGCCCATGGCATTGCCAATCGCCCCCTGGATGAGTCCGCGCACGGTCCCGCACGTCTCAAGAAAGCTAGACTCATCGCGGTACTCCCGCCGGCTGGCGCATGGGTTTTCCACGACCTGCGCCTGCACCACCGGCGGGTGCGCCAGAACAAGGATGCGCTTCCCCAGCAGCACCGCCTCCTCGATGCTATGAGTGACCAGCACAGTGGTGACGCGCTCACCCAGCACCAGGTCAAGCAGTAGGTCCTGCATCTCTTCGCGAGTGAGCGCGTCGAGGGACGAGAACGGCTCATCCATAAGCATGAGGTCAGGTCCCAGGGTCAAGGTGCGGGCAATGCCCGCGCGCTGCCTCTGCCCACCCGACATCTGGGATGGGTAGTGGTCCGCCACCGCCGCAATGCCTAGTCGCTCCATCCACTCGGTGGCCCGCTCCCGCGCCTCCCGCGAGGGAACACCGCGGACCCGCATCCCCAGCGCCACGTTCTCCAAGGCGCTGAGCCAGGGTAGCAATCCGTAGTCCTGAAGGATGAGGCCCGTTTGCTGGCGTGGCCTCAGCAGCAGCCGGCCGCGCACCAGCACCTGGCCCGCCAAGGGACGGCGAAGGCCCGCCAGCAGGTAGAGCAGCGTGGTCTTCCCGCACCCCGACGGGCCGATGACCGCCCACGCCTCGCCCTCGCCGATGCTCCAGTCGAAGCCTCGGAACAGCGAATCGCCGTTGGAGTAGCTGAAGGACAGCGAGCGGACCTCAATCACCGGGCGCTCACCGCAGCAGACTCGTGTCCACCATTTGCTCGTAGGCGAGAGCCTTCGGCAACATGCCCGTCTTCACCATCCAGTCCACGGCGCGCTGCACATCGGCCTTCGACGGCACGGTGTTCTCCGGGAAGGCAGGCACGGCAAAACTCTCCTTCACGGCGTCGGGGAGGCGTGCCTTCTCCACCAGGAGAGGCCGGTACTTTTCGGGGCTGGACTTGATGGCCTTCACTCCCTTTCCGTGGGCGCGGACCAGCCGCCTCACCGCGTCCTTCTGCTTCTCCAGCACCTCCTTGCGGAACTCCAGCACCGACACCCCGATGCGTTCAGCGCTATCGGAGAGGACAACGCGCCCACCTGACTGTACCGCCAGGGCAGCGAAGGGATCGGGGAGGGTGGCGGCATCCAGTTGGCCCTGGGTGAGCATCTGCATCCGCACGGCTATGCTGGGTACGCTCACCTTCTGCACGTCCTTCGCCGATAGCCCCGCCGTCGCCAGGAGCTCGTCAGTAATGTAGGCAATGAGGCTGTTCTCGGAAATACCGATACGCTTGCCCCGCAGGTCAGCCGGAGAGCCTATGCTACTGTTCGGCCCTGCGATTAGGCTAATCATGGCCCGCTGTGTTGTGGCGCCGTACGTGGTCTTGACGATTTTCACGCGTTCCTGGTCCTTGTTCAGTAGGCCGGAGGCGATCAGGTCCGCCAACTGGCCATCAACCTGGCCCGTTTGCAGGGCCGTGTCGCGCTCCAGAGCGCTGCTGAAGGTGACAAACTCCACCTGCACGCCCTCGCTCTTGAAATAGCCCTCCTGCTCGGCCACGTAAAACGGGAGGCTGTCAATGATGGGCAACAGGCCGATCCTGAGCTTCTCCGGCTCCTTCTCACCACAGGCGGGCATCAACCCCACCGACACCAACATGACCACTATGACCAGAAGCCCTGTCATGAACGAGAAGCGCTTCACTTAGTCCTCCTTCCTGTGCTGCACCCTAGTACCTACGTCCTACCGGGCTCCGGCCCAGCGTCACTCTAATAGCCTCATGCATACATTGCTCCGAGAGTAGCCAGGAACATCACAATGGCGACATAGCCATTGACGTTGAAGAAAGCTGTGTCCAACCGCGAGAGATCGTGAGGCTTCACCAGCCGGTGCTCGTACACCAGGAGCGCCGCAGAGACCGCCCAGCCGAAATAGTACGGCCATGCCAACCCCATCCACAGGGCTAGCGCCAGCAGTGCCACCGCTGCGGCAGCGTGCATCCCGCGCGCCCACCAGAGTGCCCCAGCAATACCAAAGCGACGGGGTATGGAGTGGACGCCGTAGCGCTTGTCAAACTCTACGTCCTGGCAGGCGTACAGCACATCGAAGCCACCGATCCACGTGGCAACCGCAAAGGCCAGGAGGACCGGCTCGCCCGAAACGCTCCCCCGCACTGCGATCCAGCCGCCAGCCGGCGCTATAGCGTCAGCCCAGCCGAGCACGAAGTGCGTGAGCCACGACCAGTATTTCACGTACGAGTAGCCTACTACCGCCACCGCGGCTACCGGGGCCAGGTACAGCGCCAACCGGTTAAGCTGCGCTGCCGCCGCCAGGAACACGGCCAGCGAGCCGAGGGCCAGCGCAGCCACCTCCCAGACACGCACCCTACCGGTGGGGACTGCCCGGCGGGCCGTACGAGGGTTGGCAGCGTCCTCGCGACGCTGGAGTAAGCGGTTGGCGCTCATGGCCAGCGTGCGCGCCGCCACCATGGCTACAGTGATCCAGAGGAACTGGCGCCACGTGGGTAGCCCACCCGCCGCCAACAGCATGCCGATGTAGGCGAAGGGCATGGCGAACACGGTATGCTCGAACTTCACCACCTCGAAGAAAAGCTGCAATTTATGCAGCACGCGCCCGTGCGGCGTGGCCGCATTCCCAGGACTAGCGATGTAAGCGCCCCTCCTCATAGCCCATACTCCGCCCACTTCCTGTCTACAAGTTCCACGATGTCACGAGACATCGCGATGTCGGGCGGCCACGGCCGCATGCGGCCATCCGCTGGGCCCTTGGCCGTAGCGTCTATACCCATCTTGCTGCCCGCCTTCGGCGTCGGCGACGCATGGTCCAGGTCGTCCAATGGCCCACTCACTATGGTGATGTCCCGCGCGGGGTCCAGGTTGTTGGTCACGCGCCAGGCCACCTCCGAGAGGTCGTGCACGTTCACGTTGGCGTCCACCACTACAATCGCCTTGGCCAGTGCCATCAGGCCCATCCCCCACAAGCCATACATCACCTTCTGCGCCTGGCCCGGGTATTCCTTCTTGATGGAGACGATTACCAAGTTGTGGAACACGCCTTCGGCGGGCATGTTGATGTCCACCACCTCAGGCAAGAACATCTGGATGGCAGGCAGGAATAGGCGCTCCGTGACCTTGCCCATCCAGTAGTCCTCCATGGGCGGACGCCCCACCACTATCGTTGGGTAGATGGGCTTGCGACGGTGGGTGACCGCCGTGACATGCATGAGGGGGTACTGCTCCGCCATCGAGTAGTAGCCGGTGTGGTCTCCAAAGGGCCCCTCCAGGCGCACCTCGCCGGGCACGACGTACCCCTCGATGACTATCTCGGCATGGGCGGGCACTTCCAGGTCCACAGTCTTCGCCTTCACCAGCTCAACGGCCTCCTGGCGGATGAAGCCAGCAACGCGGAACTCGTCCATGCCTGGCGGCAGCGGCGCCGAGCCCGCCCAGATGGTGGCAGGGTCGCCACCCAGAGCGACAGCAACCTCCAGCCTCGATAGTCCTTTATCAACGGCCACGCGCTCGTGGTGTGTGCCGACCTTGTGGGTCTGCCAATGCATGCCCAGGGTGCGCCCGTCGAACACCTGCATCCGGTACATGCCCACGTTTCGTGTCCCCGTCTCCGGGTCGCGGGTGATGACCAGGGGCAGCGTGACATAGCGCCCGCCGTCCATGGGCCAGCACTTGAGAACGGGGAGCTTCGCCACGTCAGCCTGCTCTCCGGTGATGACCACCTCCTGACACGGCCCGCTGGACACGACCCTGGGCTCGAAGGAGGCCAGGTGCGCCAGGTCACCCAGGGCACGCAGCTTGCCCATGAGCGACTGCGGCACGCCCTGGGTCATGCCCAGTAGCTTGCGCACTCGGGCCACCAGCTCCTCAATGTCGTCCACACCCAACGCCCAAGACATGCGCTGCCGCGTTCCGTACATGTTGATAAGGACAGGCATGTCGTAGCCCGACACGTTCTCGAAAAGCAGCGCTGGGCCATCGCGCTTTACCGTCCGGTCTGCAATCTCGGCTATCTCCAGCTCGCAGCTTACGGGCGCGCGCACGCGCACCAACTCCTTCTTGGACTCCAGGAAGGCGATGAAGTCACGCAGGTCCCTAAAGGAGCTAGTCAACCCTCACCCCTTGGGCTCCCCAAGCTGAGGGATGGGAAGACCACGGTAGGCTATCTCCAGCGGCCATCGTTTGCCTCTTGTTTCGCCCCGATGCTGCGGAGCAACAGCCCGCGCAGGGCTGGCAGCGCGGAGTCCAGTGGGTCGGGCTGGCCTGTGTAGAGCCAGCGCACCACTATCTCGTTCACGGCGCCCAGCCACGCGTACGCCGCCAACTCCGTGTCCTGGGCGGGGATCGAGCCGTCGGCGACGGCCTGGTCTAGGTGGACCCTGATGAGTCCCGCAAAGCGTCGGCGCTGGGCCACAAACCGTTCGTCGGTGGTACGGCCCAGGCCTACGGCGCTCACCAGCAGTATCTTGGCCAGCTTCTGATGCCTAGCCAGCGTGGAGAAGACAGCCGAGAGGGCGGCGTCTACTTTGTCAATACCGCGCTCCTCTCCGCCAATAGCGTTCTGCACCGACAACGTAATCCGTCCGGCCAACGCGTCCACTAGAGCACGGAAGATATCCTCCTTGGAAGGGAAATGGAAGTAGAAGGCGCCTTTGGAGGTCTCGGAGCGCCGCACGATGTCATCCACACCGGCATCGTGGTAGCCCTTCTCGGCGAAGACTTCTATGGCCGCTTCAACGATGCGCTGCCGAGTCGCTTCTTTGCCGCGTGCTTCCGGTTCGACGTGCTCCAACATGCTGACCCCCATAATAGACCGACCAGTCGGTCTATTCTAACTTGGGGAGAAACCGCCTGTCAAACCTCTACGGCGCCCAAAATCCACCACCTGGCAAGATCAGACCGTAGGGGCGACCCGGCGGGTCGCCCCTACGTATTGCCACACCAACTGCGTGAGAAACCAGCCGTTACATTAGCCACAACAGGTGGTGGGTTTTGGGCGCCTAGTCCACGCCGAATTGACGCCCCCCACCATGCCCCCGTATCATGGCCCCATGGCACGTTCCCCTGTGGCCTAGCAGGCATCGGCAGCTAGCCGGGAAACCGACCCAGACTCCGCAGGTACGGAGAGAAAGGATAGCAATGTGACCGCGCCTTCATACACTCAGATCAAATGGGAAGTCCCGCAACCGGGTATCGCGCTCATCACCCTGAATCGTCCGGAGAGGCTCAATGCCTTCACCGCCACCATGATCAACGAGTGGGTGGACGCCATCAACCGTGTCAAGACCGACCCCGCGCTGCGCTGCCTGGTGGTCACTGGTGCAGGTCGCGCCTTCTGCTCCGGCGCCGACGTGACTGGGCAGCCAGGCACAGGCCTGCACTGGACCGATGAGAAGAAGGACGCCAAGCCCATCGAGAAGCGTAACTACCTCCGGGAGAGCGTGCAGAAGATCCCGCGCACCCTGGTGGATTTCGAGAAGCCCTACATCGCTGCGGTGAACGGGGTGTGCGTCGGCGGCGGCATGGAGATGGCCAACATGTGCGACATCCGCATCGCCTCCACCGAGGCCCGCTTCGGGGAGATCTTCGTCCTGCGCGGCACCATACCCGGCGATGGCGGCTGCTACTTCCTGTCGCGCATCGTGGGCATACCCAAGGCCCTCGAGCTAATCTGCACCGGCGACATCATTGACGCCCAGGAAGCATATCGCATCCGCTACGTGAGCAAGGTGGCGCCTCCCAACCAGCTCCTGCCCGTCACCATGGAGTTGGCCCGCAAGCTGGCCGCAGGGCCACCTATCGCCGTAGGCCTGGCCAAGCGCCTTGTCTACCGGGCGTGGGACATGGACATGAACACCGCCCTGGAGATGACCGAGCTCATGAGCTACCTGACGCACACTACCGAAGACCGCAAGGAGGCCACCCGGGCGCGCCGAGAGAAGCGGGAGCCCGTGTACAAGGGCGAGTGAGGCACTGTAGGGCGTCTGTACCCTGATCCGTGAGTCCAAGTTCAGCAAGCTCACCCATTTGGTGAAAAGTGGGTTCCTTCCGTCATTCCTATGAAAAAGCCCCCGTTTTTCATCCGGCGTGGTGGCCGGACCAGCGGCCATGCACAGTTGCGAGTAAAGGGATGCGGCCGAGGTCGCACTGTGCCCAGATATGACATGCGTGAGGGCTGATGCTGAACCCCCTCTCTCCCCTTGTGGGAGAGAGCGAGACGCTGTCCTGAGCGAAGCGAACGGAGTGAGGGGTAGCGTTTGAGGGCAACGGCGTGGCAACCGTTTTCAAGCGAGGCTGTGGGCACGCGTCTCACCCCTTCGCTACACTCAGGGCAGGCTCTCACCCAGACCTCTCCCATCAAGGGAGAGGGGGAAGGGGGCTTTGCGTTCTCGGCACCCGTGTCCCCCATCTATGCCAAGGCGCATGTCATTCAAAGGAGCGTAGCGACGAAGCAATCCGGCCCCCCTGGTTATGCGTGGAGACGCGGATTGCTTCGTCCTTCTGCGGAAGGACTCGCAACGACAGTTGTACTTGCCTTGTGAAGCCTTTCAATGAAACGTGCCATCTCCGTTCATTGCTGTTCTAGATGACGAGGGCGGCCCGCGTCACCAGCCCACGGTCGGACTCCTCGAAGGCACGGTTGATTTCCTCCAGAGGGTACTTGTGGGACAGGATGCGTTCAAAGGGCAACTTCTGGCGGTTGCGGAGGAGGAAGTCGAGCCCTTTCCGCAGCGCCCAGGCCTCGTAGGTGGCAACCCCCACCAAGCGGCGGTTCGCCATGACCACCAGCGATGGGTCCAGCTCCAGGGTTTTCCCGCGGTTGATGTTGCCCACCCAGAGGTAGCTGCCTCCCTGTCGCACCATGGTGATGCCCTCGGCCACCACCTGGGGGCTGCCCGTTACCTCGACCACCACATCGGCGCCAACGCCGTCAGTCAGCTCCCGCACCCTGCCGATGCGCTGCCTGGGGTTGGCCACGGTCGCTACGTTTATCGTCTCATCGGCCCCGAAGGCCTTTGCCAGATTGAGGCGCTCTTCCACCCGGTCCATGACCACCACCTTGTGGGCGCCCATGTCCTTGGCCAGGGCGGTGGCGTAGACCCCCAGGCCGCCGGCGCCCTGGATGACTACCGTATCCCCCCACTTCACGCCCACCTGGTGCAGGCTGAAGACCATCTGAGACAGGGCGCAGTTGGCTGGCGCGACCACCTCGTCGGGTAGCTCATCGGGGACTTTGAAGATGGCCTGTCCGGGCGTCAGGTAGTAGAGCTCGGCAAAGGCCCCGTTGAAATGGGGAGGGGTCGAGGCGGAAAGCCACCAGGAGGGAAAGCGGCTGGGGCAGGCGGACGGCTGTCCGTGAAGGCACTGGTAGCAGCGGCCGCAGGGGGCGTAGTACATATACACTACCCGGTCGCCCTCTTTCAGGGGGGCGCCGGCGGAATCCGTGACGACGCCTCTGCCCAGGGCGTATACCTTGCCCGTCATCTCATGACCCAGGACCCAGGGGCCGGCGCCGACGGCGAGCTGGGCATCCCCTCGCCAGATGTGGAGGTCGGAGCCACACACGTTAGCCAAAGCCACCTTGACGATGATGGCTCCTGGCCCCGGCTCCAGCACCGGGAACTCCCGGAGCTCCATGGGCTGTCCGACCCCCGTGAATACGGCTGCCTTTGCGTTCATGTGGCCTCCTGTTGCTCCAGGCGCCCCTGATGGCACAAGTGAGGGCTGCCATACCCTGCCTCCTGCCTGGGTGCACGGTCTTGGCTAGTATCCAGCCGCGCCATGTGCCTGATGCAGGGTACTCTACCCCAGACCAGTCCCGGACTTCAAGCAGGAGCTAGGGGAAGGCCCACTGCGAAGGTCCAACAGCTCGCGGGCCCACACCTTGTGCTTCTTCTGGCTACGGGATACCCTATGAGATTAGCGGCGGGGCAGCGCTGGCGCAGTCCGCGCGCTGCCGGCCGCAGAGTAGTATGAGCATCTTGAGCGAGCACGACCTGTACCTCCTGGGGGAGGGGACGCACTTCCGTCTCTACGAGAAGATGGGCGCCCACCTGACCACTCGGGACGGCGTGGCTGGCACCCGTTTCGCCGTGTGGGCCCCCAACGCGGAGAAGGTGTCGGTGGTGGGTGACTTCAACGGCTGGGATAAGGCCAGCCACCCGTTGCTCCCCAAGGGGCAGTCGGGCGTGTGGGAAGGCTTCATCCCAGGCGTGGCCAAGGGCACGCCCTATAAGTACCACGTTGTGTCCAAGTACCTCGGCTACCGAGCAGACAAGGCAGACCCTTTCGCCTTCTATGCCGAGGTGCCACCGCGGACTGCGTCGGTGGTCTGGGACCTGGCCTATGCCTGGGCGGACGATGAGTGGATGGCCTCACGCCGTCGGCGCAATGCTCTTGATGCGCCCATCGCCATATACGAGGTCCATCTCGGCTCCTGGCGGCGGGTCTTCGAGGAGGGGGACCGGACGCTCAGCTACCGTGAGATAGCCCCCCAATTGGCGGACTACGTGCTAGCGATGGGCTTCACACACGTGGAGCTCCTGCCCGTCATGGAGCACCCGTTCTATGGCTCGTGGGGCTATCAGGTGACCGGCTACTTCGCCCCTACCGCCCGATACGGCACTCCCCAGGACTTCATGTACCTGGTGGACTACCTCCACCAGCGCGGCATTGGTGTGATCCTGGACTGGGTACCCTCTCACTTCCCCAGTGACGAGCACGGGTTGGGTTTCTTCGACGGGACCCATCTCTATGAGCATGCCGACCCCCGGAAGGGGTTCCACCCGGACTGGGAAAGCCTCATCTTCAACTACGGGCGCGACGAGGTGCGCAGCTTCCTCATCAGCAGCGCCCTGTTCTGGTTGGACAGGTACCACGTTGACGGCCTGCGGGTAGACGCGGTGGCCTCCATGCTCTACCTGGACTACTCCCGCAAAGAGGGCGAATGGATACCCAACCGGTACGGTGGCAGGGAGAACCTGGAGGCAATCTCGCTATTGCGCCGCTTCAACGAGGAGGTGTACCGGAGCTACCCCGACGTCCAGACCTACGCCGAGGAGTCCACCTCCTGGCCCATGGTCTCCCGGCCCACCTACATAGGGGGCTTGGGGTTCGGCATGAAGTGGGACATGGGCTGGATGCACGATATGCTGGTCTACATGGGTCGAGAGACCGTCTACCGCAAGTATCACCAGAACGAGCTCACCTTCCGCCTGCTATACGCTTTCAACGAGAACTTTGTGCTGCCCCTCTCCCATGATGAGGTTGTCCATGGTAAGGCCTCCCTGCTGAGCAAGATGCCTGGGGATGACTGGCAGAAGTTCGCCAACCTCCGCTTGTTGCTGGGCTACATGTATGCGCAGCCGGGGAAGAAGCTGCTGTTCATGGGCGGCGAGTTTGGCCAGTGGCGGGAATGGGACCACGACCAGAGCCTGGAGTGGCATCTGCTGGAATACCCACCGCACATTGGACTCCAGTGGTGGGTGGAGGGCCTGAACCGCCTACTCCGTAGTGAGCCAGCCCTGCATGAGTTGGACTTCGGTCCCGCCGGTTTCGAGTGGATGGACTTCTCCGATGCGGAGTCCAGTGTGGTGAGCTTTGTGCGCAGGGGGAAGAGTACCCAGGACGTGGTCCTGGCCGTGTTCAACTTCACGCCGGTGGTGCGGGCTGGCTATCTAGTGGGAGTGCCCCGAGACGGCTTCTGGCACGAGGTCCTCAATAGCGACCGCGCCGAGTACGGCGGGAGCGGGGTGAACAACGGGCCAGGCATTCAGGCTAGGCCGGTGCCCTATCACGGCAAGCCGTACTCCCTGGAGCTGATGCTGCCGCCGCTGGCGGCGCTGTTCTTGAAGAGCGGCGGGCGGTAGGCCAAGGGATCGAACCACCATGACATGTCTCCCCTTTCATCATCCCTTGACGCGCCCTGGGGCAACCGATAACATCATGCCCATGCACAATCCGTATAAAAGATACTGTTGGGCTGACATTGAGTAGCGTTGGGGAGGAGAGACTGCAGCTATTAGATCCGCTCACTGCTCGGGCGAAGGCCTCGCCGGTCGCACTCGTCCGTAGCCTCGATCAGATTCTGCAAGACGCCGCGGGTCTCAGTGTGGTTCTCGACCGTCGATTTCAGTATCGGCAGATGTCGGCTGAAATGTTTATCGCCAAAGTGCGGGAACTCTGCAGCGTCCACGAGATCAACCGACTGTACTGGCGCGACACGGCATCCACCATCAAGGCGTACACGTTGTCGTCGACCTGGCGGATTCTCGATCTGCTAGCACAGGCATGTGCCCTTCTGAACTGCGACGGTGTCCTAGGGCCGGCTATACTGGCTCGCTCCCTGATCGAGCTGACGACTGTCTTTGTGCAGACTGGTGGAGCCGTCCGAGAAATAGTGACCAGCGCAGCCACGATCTGGAGTGACAAGGTCATTGCCTCTGAAGATCTGGAAGGTCTTCTCGGCAAAGCTTTGCACGGCACACGAACCGTACCGGAAGGGGATTTCTATCGGCAGACCAACGTCGTCACGCACATTCAGAAGCTCTCGAGGATTGCTGGATTTGAGGACGTCCCTAAGTATTACGAGCGTCTTTGCGAGGTTGCTCATCCCAACGCCCTCGGCAATGCTCGTTTCTGGTCTGATGGTGGAGTACCGCAATCGGACGGAGCCGTATTATGGAGTGGCGGGCCGGGAGTCGTGAACACGGCTGTCAACCAGATACAGGACGACACACTCTGGGCTCTAGCCTGGTCCGGTGCCAACGCCCTTGCGGGATTTGGCATCCTCGATGAGCAGGTGCGGACAATTGCTCGAGCGTTTCCATGAGAAGCTACGCAGCCCAACAACACGTTCGGCCGGACCGCTGACTCGCATTCGCTCGACGCGGCCGGTCAACGTGATCGTTAGGGCTCAATCGCTCGTGGCACGTATTATGTTCCTCAATCCCAATGACCCCGAGCAACCAGCCAGGGGTGTTTATCGTTGGTTCTGTCGTAACGGGAGCAAAGAATTCACACTGTACGTTGGCAATTCTGGCGAACGAAGGGAGGCAGTTGGCGCAGCTAGCACGCTGAAGCGCGGCGTAATGGAGGCTCAGAGAAGTTGTGTATCAAGCAACAAGGGGCATTCCCTAGACACGGATTTCATTGTCGGCACAGCTCTAATATTTTTCAAAAACAAAGGCTTTGATTGCTATTGGCAGCACATCTCAAACGAGCCAAATGAAGAGAAGGTCCATTGCAAAACGTATTCGCCGCTGTTGCAGAACGCGCGCGGAAACATTAAGTCTGAATTCAAACTGCGGAGACCTTGGAACGCCCTCTCGAACAGCAGAGACTACGCTCTCGCAGAGCGCGACCTCCGGGAATGTTTTGAGAACCACTTCAATTAATCTGATCCCTAACCACGCGTTCGAGACCGGACGCGCCGATAAGCAGCTTGCGTTTGGCCCACGTCCGTGGCGGCGCGCTCCTCAACGCGAACGTTAGTCAGAGAAGAGTCGAATGCGGCAGCAGGGCAGACTGACAGAGTGGGACGACAATAGGTGATCAGGCACCATCACGCCGCACGTCGGCTGATCAGGCATCTTCGTCCACCTGCCCCCATCTCAGCCAATGGCATCTGATTCACGCGGGGTCCCCCCCGCGCTCGCCGTCTCGACGCTGTTCCTCTCCATCCTGCTCGGCCTGAGCGCACTTGGGCGGGCCCCTCTGGCGTTGCTTGTCGTATATCTCTTGCTAAGCGCGGTGTTGTTCGCCATGTACGGCTTCGATAAAGCAGCCGCACAAAGAGGCGGCTGGCGTACACCGGAAGCAACCCTTCACCTCTTCGCGGTGGCCGGGGGGTGGCCGGGCGCGCTGGTCGCACAACGAGTTTTCCGGCACAAGACTAAAAAGCAGCCATTCCAGGCCATCTTCTGGTGCACAGTCATTGCCAATTGCGTTGCGCTTGTATGGCTCTTGTAAGGGTCGAGTTGCCCGCAGCCCCTGGCTAACAAGCGCTTCAATCTGACGCGCAGGAGTCATTGGCTATCCTGAAACCGAACGGCGCGCAGGTCAAGCGCAGCGCGTTAGCGGTGCAGGGTCAGGTCGGTCCCTACATATCGGAATGCGCTACGGAGATAAGAGGCGAGTTTGGCTCCGCCCTGGCGCTTGACGGCGACGGCTCCAGGCTATAGCATCGCCACAGTAGCCTTGACTCAAGCGACCCGGAGGTCAACCATGGACAAAGTGTCCAGCGGGCATGGCCCCGCCGAAGTCTCACAGCAGCTCGCACAGCTTTTCGCCAGCAGGGGCTGGCTCAACCAGAGGTTGAAGCTGGACTACCAGGGCAGCAGGTACTGGGTATCCTGCGGCCCAGATGCGTTCGTCGCCTACCGAGTGAACCAGGACTGGGGGCAGAGCCCGGGCGCACCCGGCTGGCCGGTGTGCATTGTGACCCTCCAGCGCGTCTTTGATGAATCCGACCTATTTGACCGACCGGACGTATCGGACATGAGGTCACCGTCACCCACAGCCCAGGACTGGCTAGCCATCCTGGCCAACGGCCAATTCAAGCTGGCGTAGCAGACCATGAGCATAATCGTTTCCGGCTCCCTGGCTTACGACCGCATCATGGACTTCCCGGGGCATTTCTCCGACCATATCTTGCCCGAGAAGATCCACATGTTGAACGTATCCTTCACTGTGAACGGAATGAAGGAAAAGTTCGGCGGGACAGCGGGGAACATCGCCTATGGGCTTTCCCTGCTGGGGGAGAGTCCGACCGTGGTGGCGACCATTGGCCAGGACTACCAGCGCTACTACAAGTGGCTGGCCCAGAACCACATATCGTGCGACCACATCCGTATCATCGAGGACGAGTTCACCGCCGGCGCCTACATCACCACCGACCGGGCAGACAACCAGATCACCGGCTTCAACCCAGGTGCGATGAAATACCCCTCCAGCTTCGATTTCGATGGCGCTGATCCTAAGGACACGGTTGCCATCATCTCGCCGGGCAACCTCCAGGACATGGCCGGGTACTCCCAGACATGCAAGGCAAAGGGCATACCTTACATCTTCGACCCCGGGCAGTCGTTGCCCATGTGGCAGGGGCTGGACCTGGTCCAATGCATCCAAGGCTCTCGCATTCTCATCTCCAACGACTATGAGCTGGACCTCATCACCAGCAAGACTGGCTTGGACCGGAGGGGGTTACTCCGGCTGACCGACACCATCATCACTACCCTTGGGGAGATGGGCTCGCACGTTGTGACGAAGGGGGGCGAGGTCCACATTGCGACGGTGAAGCCCCGGCAGGTGGTGGACCCCACCGGTGCGGGCGACGCCTACCGCGCGGGGCTGATCAAGGGCCTGGTGTACGGGGAGAGCATCGAACGGAGTGCCCGGATGGGGGCGGTGTGCGCCTCATTCTGTATTGAGTGCTACGGCACTCAAGAGTACCGCTTCACCGTGGAGGAGTTCCGGGAGAGGTTGGACGGCTCCCACACATGAATTCGTAGGGCTGGTTTCCTGACCCGACCTACGGCGTTTCTTGGGAGGGCACAATGCAAAAGTGGGAGTACCTGGTTGTGAACCTAGCACATGAGCATTGGGGCGACAGCCATGGTCAGCAGGGAACGTTGTCCCAGCGCAAGCTCCCGTCGCAGGGCGATTGGTGGGACCCCAGCCCGTTGTTATCCAGCCTCGGGGAACAAGGCTGGGAGTTGGTGGACACAAGCCCCGGAGGCAACAACGATCGCCCGCGGCTTTACTTCAAGCGTTCCAAGGCGTGAGAGGCACCTCCGAAACGCAACGGGCCTACGGCCCCTTCCCGCTACAGCTTCTCCCACGTCTCCCGGTCAATACCAGCTTCATGCAACACTATGACCAGCAAGTGTCGGCTGATAGCGGCGCGATGTGGGTTGGGTAGGATAACGGTAACGTCACCACGTTCCATAAGCTGGTGCTTCCCACCAGGGAAAGGGCCCGCGAAACCTAGCTGTCTCAAGTTGTGTATCAGGTCACGCCTGCTGATGGCCCCAGCGCAGGCATTAGACCGCTTCTTTGCTGACCAACTCCATCCCTTCCACGACAGGAACGGCCAAGCCCCGCGATATCCGGAAGACAAGCCAATCTTCCAGTGCCTCCTGCAACTCCTCCCTGCATTCCTCCAGGGTATCCGCGTTGGCCCAGACACCCTGAAAGCCAGGAATGTGACCGTAGAAGCTCTTGTCGTCCTCCAGGATCTCGTACTTGGCCTTTTTCATGGCAGCGCGGATGTATTCTGTCAGCATGTAATGCCCCCGCAGTATTCCATCGCCACTATTACTAAGGAGTTCATAAATAACTAGACATCTGTCCCATTTTCTGGTAGAAATCAGACATGCGAGAAAACGATGGGCGGAAGCTGGACCACAAGACGC